>Ga0209007_1000042_pt1 | contig 92643 bp, 74 predicted proteins | sample JacPinW_OM1H0_O2_FD_187961 | JGI IMG/M metagenome (GOLD analysis project Ga0209007, IMG submission 187961) | Forest soil microbial communities from Algoma, Ontario, Canada - Jack Pine, Ontario site 1_JW_OM1H0_O2 (SPAdes) (version 2) | ecosystem: Environmental > Terrestrial > Soil > Boreal... | reverse complement strand
GTTTCTCCTTTGTGTTTATTTGCTCTTTCAATATCACCTGCAACGGCTGTGGGACACGGTTTTGGAGCTGCCAGCGATATTTCCGGATGGGCACAATTTGGGAGAAAAGCAACCGGGCATTATTGCAGGACTCCTGCGATTGCATTTCCATTGGATGAATCAGGATGCTCCGTCCACGCGGCTAATTGAGAAAAGTGTTTCGGCGTTGCTGGCGTATTGGATTGTGCCGGCTGTGCTTATTCTTTTTTGGGGACGCTATTTAACCTTGCAGGAAATTCACGGGACCATTTTGCATGAGGCGCTGGTGATGGCGGCCGTTGGTGTCGGACTCTACGCAACAACCAAGATCGGACGTTCGCAGGAGCGCTGGATCGTGTCAGGCCAGACGAAGAAGACATTTGGCGAAAAGTTACGGGAGATAAATCCGGCGGCACTTTTAGTTACTTTGTTCGTTGTTATGACTTTTCTTTCGATTGGAACGATCACAGGAGTTCCGCACGGCAAGGATCGCGCGCCGCAATTCGCTTCTTCAAGTGTGAGACGGTGGGCTCCTGCGGTCTTGTGGGGCTTGGGTTATGACCCCTATGCGGATTTGACGGAGGCTACGGTTTCGACCAAGCCAGCCGACTGGCGAGGCGACGTAACCGAAACGAGCGACGAACTTTCCGAAGTTAAAGGCGCGCGACTCAACGAGACGCATTTCCGCTACGCGCAGGCATACGGAATATTTCTGGCGAACGCGCATTTGTGGCGCTCGGATTTTTTTGGCGCGTTTTTGTCGGAGGCGGACTTGCGCGGCGCGGATTTCGGTCAAGCGGATTTGCGATTAGCGATTCTGGACCGAGCGAAGATGAGCCATACGAACTTTGATCGCGCGCAACTTGGCGGCGCGAATCTGGCGCGCGCGGATTTGCGGAGCGCGAACCTTTCTTATTCTTCACTGGTCAATGCGAATCTGGTGGACGCGCGCTTGGATGGCGCGAGCCTTTATGGGGCGCACCTTTCGTCGGCGAACATGGTTCGAGCGAACATGCAGAAGGCCGACCTGCGCGATGCGCAATTGGATGGCGTTGATCTGGAGCACGCGGACATGCAGCAGGCATATTTGTGGTCTGCGAAATTGCCTAACGCACGCATGGTGAACGCTCAGCTCGCCACCGCGATTTTTATCGATGCTGATTTGAGCGGTGCGGACCTACGCGGCGCGCAATTCAACGGCACGGTGCTGAACGGAGCTAACTTGCAGAACGCCAATCTGGATGGCGCGGACTTGCGCGGCGCACTTCAATTGGGAGCGGCGCAAGTCTGCTCGGCAAAATCGCGTCAGGGCGCAACTTTAGACGACGCGCTGCAAAAATTGGTGGACGCGCAATGCGGCGTTGGGCATCCCGCGGATGCCTCAGCAGTAAAAAACGGCTCTAGTGCGTCGGCACCGGCTGTTCCTTAGGCGCGTCTTTCGGCTTTTCCGCAGGCTTATCGAAACGGCTGTCATCCACGGGAATGTTCGCCGCGATCTGTTCCCACTTGTAAATCGATTCGCCATCTGGGTGCACGACACGAATGACGAAGGGAGTTTTGACTCCGCTCACGTCGCGGTAATCTTCATAATTTATATCCTGCGGGATTGCGCCTAAGGGGCTGTCGATCTGAGTGGAGACGCGCAGGAGGAAATCGGATTGAGTGTCAAAATAATATTGGTCGGGGGCGCCGGTGGCGCGCGAGGCGTTCACGCAGTAAGCATCGTGGCCATTAATCTTCGGGATGCTGGTGACTTCGACCCGCGCGTAGTTCTTCTTCAGATTCAAGCCGGGAATGAGTGCTGCTGAATCTTTCAGGCGGGTTAAGTCGTCGCCGCGCACTTCTTCCACTTCATCGCCGCGCGTCTGCCATCCGACGCTGCCGTTGTAACCCTGGGAAGAATCTCCGCGAGCAGTGTGAACGATGCCGACGATCTTGTCCGGGACCTTGCGATAAATTTCAACGGTTGAATGCATGTGGCGCGCAGGAACATCGAGCGTTCCCTTGTCCACACGCGTTTTGATTTTGTTGATCGCGGCTTCGCTTCCCAAGGCTTGCGTGTACTTCTGCAGGATTTCTTCTATGGAAGGAAGCGGATTGGCTGTGGCTGAAATTACGGCCTTGGAATTTGCGGCTCCCGGTGCTTCGGTTGGCGGAGCCGGCGCGGCATTGTTGGCGGAGGCGCCGGATGTAGAGACAACGTCCGCTAGGACTGGCAGGTCTGCGGCTTTCGCGGCGCCGCGATGGCAGGTGTAGCAGGTTACGGCGCGATGTCCGCCGAAATATGTATTGTCGATGGCGAACATCATTTTCATCATTCCGCGGGCACGCTTTTTTGCGGGCTTCTCGTCGCTGTCGAAATGGCCTTCTACGTGGCAGTACTCGCAGCGAACGCCGAGTGCGAAGGTGATGTAACGCATCGAAGGGATGAGCTGATCGGCAGGAACATCGGCCAGCACTTCGACATTTTTAAAGGCTTCGCCGGCGGTTTTTGTTCCCGGAAGTGCAGGGAGCGGCAACGACGAAGATTGCTCGTTAGCTGCGGACTGTTGAGAAGCGCCGGCCGTTTGTTGTGGCGATCGTGCGTGGGCAGCCAAGCTTATTGGAATCCACAGTAGTGCTGCAACAGCGAGTGCGAGTGCAAAGGCATTCCCTGAAATTCTCCGCGGGGCCTGTTTGTCGGCATTCATTAGTTGAGGACCATCCCTTCGAAATATGACCGTGGAATCATACAGGCGAATGGACGGTAACGCGGACGGAAAAGTTCCGGGCCACAGAAAAATCGGAAATCGCGGGGCATTCAGTTAGAATGTTGGTCTGATTCTTCCGGCGGAAAATGTTCCAGTGAATTCAATATCGCGCACGTCTCTACCTTCCACATTTCTATCGAAAGCTTCCGCGCTTGGGATAATTTTTGTCACCTGGGCGCTGATTTATCTGCCGGCGCTTTCAACGCCCGGGCTTTTGGACGATGCGGACTCGATCCATGCGGAAGCGGCGCGCGAGATGCTGCTGAATCACAACTGGGTAACCCTGTATGTGAACGGCATACGCTATCTCGAAAAATCTCCGCTAATGTATTGGTGCGTGGCCGTCAGCTACAAACTTTTTGGAGTGGGCGAGTGGCAAACGCGCTTGCCGCTGGCGTTGAGCGTGTTGGGACTTGGACTCAGCGCTTGGATATTTGGACGGCGTTTCCTAAGCGCAGAAGCAGGATTTTATGCGGCGCTTATTTTAATTACGGCTCCAGGGATTTTTGTCTACACACGATTTCTGATTCCCGACGCGATCGTGGCGATGTGGCTGACGCTGAGTCTTTATTTTTTCCTGGTGGCTTACGACCAGGAAAAACCGGAGCGATGGGCTTGCTGGGGATTCGCAGTCACGGTGGCGCTGAATGTCCTGACCAAAAGTCTGATTGGCCTCGCTTTTCCCGGGATGATTATCTTTGTGTTTCTTCTGCTGGCTGGAAACTTCAAAAAGCTTCTGGCTATGCGGCCATTATCGAGCACGCTCGTATTCTTGATTGTAGCGGCGCCCTGGCACATCCTGGCAGCGATACGCAGTCCGGCGCAGCCCAGCGGACCGGAAAAAGGTTTTCTTTGGTTTTATTTCGTGAACGAACAAGTACTTCGGTATTTGAATAAAAGAATTCCGCGGGATTACGACAAAGTGCCGTTGCTGCTTTTCTGGGCCTTGGTGCTGGCTTGGTTGATTCCGTGGTTCGTGTTTTTGTTTCCCGCGTTGAAGGAGATTCCAAGAAAAGTACGGCGTTGGCGAGAAGGTTTAAGTGCGCGAGCCGAGGCAAACCTTTTCTTTGGAGTGTGGGCCGGCTTGATCATGTTGTTTTTCAGTTTTTCAACGCGGCAGGAATATTATTCACTGCCGGTGCTGCCTGCTCTGGCGCTGCTTACTGGCGGATGGATGCAGCGAGAGCGCGAATCAGAGATCGGGAGCCGCGAACGCAGAGTGGGAAAAACAGCTTCGCTGGCTTTGCTGATCATCGGACTGCTGGGTTTCGCAGCGGCGATGAGCGTCCTTGCGAAGACTCACCCGTTTCCGCCAGGGACTGACATCGGAAGTGTTCTGGTGCCGCACCCGGGGCAATACGCTTTGTCTTTGGGGCACATGGAAGATTTGACGATTGAAGCGTTTGGATTATTTCGCACACCACTCTGGCTAGTGGGATTCGCGCTGCTGTTCGGCACGGGGCTGAATTGGATATTTCGCCGGCGTGGAGCGCCACTGAAAGGCAATCTTGCTCTTACAGGAATGATGATCGCGGTGCTTTTCTGCGTGCACCAGGGGTTCGTCATATTCTCACCGGAAGTTACGTCCAAAAATATTGCGCTAAAAATACAAAAAGAATACAAGCCGGGCGACACGATTGTGATCAACGGGAAATACGAATTTGGCTCAACGCTAAACTACTACACGGGGATTGAACTTCATGTGCTCAACGGACGGGACGGGAATTTATGGTACGGCTCGTTCTTTCCCGGCGCTCCCGAAATTTTCGAGGACAATGAGTCGTTCACTCGCCTGTGGCAGGGTCCAGGCCGAGTATTTCTATTCACCGAGGATTATCTGAAGGACCGCGCTCTGCAGGACATCGATCCCAAAACCGTTTACGTATTTGCGCGACAGGGTGGCAAGGTCGTGCTGACGAATCATCCCGTCTGACCTAAAATTGGTTCGCGAACTGGAGGCGCTCCGATGCATCCTTGGCATGATTTGAGTCCCGGCGAAAATGTTCCGCGAGAATTCCACGCTGTGATTGAGATCCCTCTGGGATCGAGCGTGAAGTACGAACTCGACAAAGGAAGCGGCATCATAAAAATGGACCGCGTGCTCTATTCCGCCGTGTACTATCCGGCAAACTACGGATTCATTCCGCAATCGCTCGCCGAGGATCACGACCCACTTGATGTTCTAGTGCTTTGCCAGGTGCCGGTAGTCCCGCTCACGATCATGGATGCTCGGACTATTGGATTGATGTCCATGATCGATTCGGGAACGAAGGATCACAAAATTATCGCAGTGGCTACAGCGGATCCTGAGTACAACGAATATCACGAGGCAAGCGAGTTGCCGGCCCACAAACTGGCTATGATCCGGCGATTTTTTCAAGACTACAAAAACCTTGAAGGAAAAGTTGTGGAAGTGGACGATATTCTGCCGGCCAAAACAGCCTACCCGGTGATTGAGGACGCGTTGGCCAGATACGATAAGAAACGACGTGCCGGACACCACAAAAAGTGAACGGCGTCAGGCGATGGCTGGTTTCTGCACACGTTTCTTCGCAGGAGAGTAAAATCTCCCTAGTGTGATAGTGGAGGTGCGGCAATGCGTGGGACTTGCTTTCTGCTAGCAATCGTTGGTTTGTTTTGTTTGCCATGTTTGCTTGTCGCTAAAGGAACGGAAGAATCGCAACCAGCAGTCGCCCATGTCGGCGTGTTCGCGGCACAACTCGGCAAAATAAACTTCCCCACTTCTTGCTCGCCCCAAGCGCAACCCGAAATGGAGAAGGGCGTGGCGCTGCTGCATTCATTTCAATACCAGCAATCCGAGCAGACTTTTGCAGACGCAGCACAACAAGACCCGCATTGCGCGATGGCTTACTGGGGAAAAGCGATGGCGCTCTATCATCAACTTTGGGATTTTCCCGGGCCGCATACTTTGAGCGAAGCCCGGGAGGATTTGGAGCAAGCAGCAAAGATCGAGGGAACGACTGAGCGAGAGCGTGAGTATATATCCGCGGCCCTAGCGTTCTATCAGGACAACTCGGAACTAACCCATGAAGCTCGTGCGCGGGCCTATTCTGAGGCGATGGCAAAGCTGTATCGCGACAATCCCAAGGACATCGATGCGGCCGCATTTTACGGCTTGTCGCTAGTGGCGCTGGCCGAGTACAACGACCACGATTTGGCCGACCGCGAGAAAGCGTTGACGATTCTCGCTCCCCTTCTAACTGCTGACCCCGACCATCCCGGGGTAGCTCATTACATCATTCACGCCAGCGATACGCCTGAACTTGCCGCCAAGGGCCTGGAAGCTGCGCGCATGTACGCAAAGATTGCTCCGGACTCATCGCACGCGCTGCACATGCCGTCGCATATTTTTACGCGCCTCGGTTTGTGGCAGGAATCGATCGATTCGAATATTGCAGCCATGGCCGCGGCGGCAAAAGACACGCAAATGCACATGGCCGACGCACATTACGAGACCCACGCCATGGATTTTCTGGACTACGCATATTTGCAGAGCGGACAAGAAGGAAAAGCGGAGGATTTGGCAAAAGCTTTGGCGTCAGTGCCGGGCGCGAGTGCCGGAACGATTCAAAATATGCAGGCAATTTTTGAAGCGCGCAATGCGCTTGAACTGCATCATTGGAAAGCCGCAGCCTCGCTTACTGTTCGCGACATTCCGTTGCGCGACCTGGGGATGACTTACTGGGTAAGAGCGATTGGCGCTGCACGCACGGGCGATGTGGATGGCGCCAAGCAAGATCTTCAAAAATTAATCGAAGCGGATGATGCGTCTAATAAACACGAAAAAGACATGGGAAACAAAATCTATCCAGGCGAAGGCGTTGCACAACGGGAAGCGGAGGCCTGGCTCGCTTATGGCGAAGGTAAAGCGGGCGAAGCCGTGAAAACCATGCGGCAGGCTGCCGAGCGAGAAGAGTCGGAACACGTGGATTCGCTCACGATGCCTGCGCGCGAGATGCTCGCGGATTTATTGGTGGAGCTTAAGCTGCCGTCGGAAGCGCTCACTGAATACCAAGCGGCTCTGAACATTTCGCCAAATCGGTTTGATTCATTGTACGGCGCTGCACGAGCGGCCGAATCCGCAGGAAAGCCGGAGGAGGCGCGTGATTATTTTGCGCAATTGGCGAAGATCGCCGCGCCGGGAGCGGATCGTCCCGAGCTTCAAGAAATAAAAGTAAATGTGGCCAGAAAGTAGTTTCCTCTACTGATGCTGACGGCCGATACTTTTCCAGCAGTCTCACGCACGGCAGTTTTAGAACAGAAAGCGAAACCGCTTCCCTGCCCTTGTTCTGTCCTTTTGTCCAGTTGTAGCTTCGTTTTCCGGCCGCGCATACTTGCTGTGTAGATTCGAGCGTTTCACAGCAGCATCGACAGACTCGACATGCTGGATCATCCCTTTCGCAGCCTTCGCCCAAAATCACGCGCCATCGCTGAACCACGAGATAAAAACCAAGGGGATGATCGGGTGCTTCTGGACAAGCGCAAACAATTTCGCTTAACGGGGGTAGGAATAATGCGTCACAAAGTCGTGCTGACACTGATCCTACTTTCTAGTTGTTCTGCGATTCCCACACGCGCAGCGGAAACAAGCCCATTGAAGTGCGGCGTGAACGAAGACCGGGTATGGGTTTATGACTCGCTGAGCAGCTTTGACGTGGCTATGAAATTGAAGTGTGGCGAACCGGTAGAGGTTATTGGCCACGAGAAGGGTTACGTGAAGATTCGGACTTCCGGCGGCAGAGAAGGCTACGTCGAAGCCAAAGCGATTCCCAAACCCCCGGCGGCGGAAGAAAACAGTTCGAGTGGAAGTGAAGCACAAGCGGGACCGGAAGAGCGGCCATCGGTTGTTGCTGCCGCGCGGACCAAGAGTCAGGCCAGCAGCGCTTCCAGCGTCAATGAGAAACCGGTAGCCAGTGCTCCGGCCAGCGACGCGTCAAAACCGGTTGCCGTGCTGGACGCAACTAATCCACGAGTTGAGTCGGCCACCGGTTCCGGCGCCAGCGCGACCATTTCCACGTCTACCCAACCAAGTAATTCTGTCGCGTCTTTGGCCGGCGCATTGAATTCAAGCCAGTCGGATCCCGCGCCAAGTGCCGCAGGTTCGCAAACCAAACCGGCTACGCTTGCTTCCGTGAGATCGACCAGCAAAGTTCCTGATGAAACTGGCTCCTCCCCAAAAACAGTGCCGGTGCACGTCAACAAAACGAAACCCGGTGACTCGAGTAGTGCGGGTAACTCTGCCAGCAAAAACTCTGTCAAAAAAGCGACTTCGGTAAGGACGGTTGCGGTTTCAAGTTCGTCTGCGCCCGCTCCAAAGACCACTGGGACGGCAACTCCAAAAACATCTTCGAGCAAGACGGTTGCAAGCTCTAAACCAGCCGTGACTGCTTCAGATCCGGGACCCTCAGTAAGCAGCACAAACGTTGTGTTGGCTGACAACGTCGCCAGCGAGCCGACGCCGTCGGTGGAAAATGTTCACGTAGTAACAACTCCGCGCGATCCTGACGACGAAGAAGAACCTCCCATGGAGCCGCTGGAACGGAGAGAAAACTGCAAAATTTATTTCTCGGCGTACGGGCTTTCGCCGAATCAGTACAGATGGATGACGCAAAACAGAGGAAAGAATTTTTCCGGTATCTGTCCGGCCCCGTCGCCATCGATGGTGGATTTCGTCGTGATTTTCACGCACGACGCTGATTTTTTTAACGGCACGATGCCTACTCCGGTACATATCGACAAAAACGGATTTTCGGACTTTACTCCTCTAACGACGATAGACACCGCGGTGGTTTCTCCGTCGGATGCTGACAAGAACCGCCGCGAATATGTATGGGTGTTCCACACGAAACGAGGAACTTTCGACCCGGCAAAATTCTCGCCGAGGCGCAAGCCATTGTTTTCAACCACCGAGTCGAATAAGATAGGGACAGCGGCCGGAGGCAGATCCGCGGAAGACGCGCTGCGTTTCATGGAACAGCAGGGCGTGATTCAGTAACGCCATCTGCGCCGCGCGAGATTCGCGATTTGAGCCGCCGTTAGCAAGAAAACACACCGCCACGACCCAAAGTTGAAATCGTGCACCCCTTACAGTAAAACTAGCATCTACTTTGAATATGACTTCGACAGCGATTAATCCAAGTATTACGCCGCGCGAAATACTTACGTCCTGGGGACGAATTTTAGCGGGCAGAGTGCCGCTGCTGTCCATCGAGATCACCCGCGAATGCCCTCTCAGCTGCCCCGGATGCTACGCCTACGGCGACACGCATTTGTCGGGCGGCGTTACGCTTCGCGAGCTGAACGATAAGCGCGGGGACGCGCTCGTGGATGGCGTGCTCGACCTTGTCCGCAAGCACAAGCCGATGCATGTCTCGCTGGTTGGAGGCGAGCCGTTGGTACGGCATCGCGAGCTGAGCCGGATTCTGCCGGCGTTGAGCCGGATGTCTGTGTTTACGCTGGTGGTGACCAGCGCCGTGATTCCCATCCCGGCTGAATGGATGAAAATTCCGCGCGTGCGCGTTGCGGTATCGATCGATGGCTTGCCCGAAGACCATGACATTCGTCGAAAGCCGGCAACCTACGAGCGCATCCTGAAAAATATCGAGGGACGAGAAGTAAATATTCATTGGACAATCACGCGTCCAATGCTTTTCCGGCCAGGTTACTTGGAAGAATATATTGCATTCTGGAATGCCCGTCCGGAAGTAAATCGGATATGGGTGAGTCTTTATACGCCCCAGATTGGCGAGCAGACTCCGGAGATGCTCACTCGCGAGAACCGCGAGACTTTGGCGCGAGAGCTTCCTGCGCTAACCGTGAAATATCCGAAACTGCTGATGAACGAAGGCATCGCGAGAACATTTTTAGCGCCGCCGGCTAATCCGGACGAGTGCTTGTTCGCGAAGATGTCTGCCAATTACTCGGCGGACTTCAAAAGCCGCGTGGAGCCTTGTGTGTTTGGAGGCAATCCGGATTGCTCGCAATGCGGCTGCGCCATCAGCAGCGGACTGCACTGGATTCGCGGGGTGAAAGTGGTGGGTCCCCTGAAGGTGAAGCATTTTGTAGGCAGTTCGATCGGCGTGGGGCTGGCGATCAATAAGCTCAGAGCAGGGGGATTGCGCCCAGCGCGATGGAAAGGTGGCAAAGCGGAAAGAACCCCGAAGCCGGACTTGGTGCAGCTACAACCTTAGTTTTCATCCCCGTAAGCGATTGTAGAATAGACACTTGTGGAATCCTACGGCGTATCCCTCCTCTTTTTACAGGTCTCAGGGTATGTCAAGCCTTGGCTCGATGAGTTAACCTTCACCCGTTTGTGACGTAGGAATCCTCGAGTTCGGGTCTGATTCTCGCCCCGTCGGTTGTATGGGCCCCTGGCAATGGCAGGAAAATTCTAAGGAGCGACAAGAATGAAAAAATATCTTTTGGGTTGTTTAGCGTTAGCGGTATTCCTGGTTCTACCTTTCGTCACGTCTGCCTCTGACAAGGACGACGATATCAACCGCGTCCAGAGAGCGGCTCAGGTTTTTCAAGAGATTATGAATGCCCCGGATGCCATTTCGCCTGGCGTTCTTAACAAGGCCCAATGCATCGCGATCATTCCGGGCGAGAAAAAGTTCGCGTTTGTTTTTGGCGCTAATTACGGGCGTGGAGTTGCGGTTTGCCGCACTGCGAACGGATGGGGCGCGCCGATTTTTCTGGCCGTGGAAGGCGGGAGCTTTGGCTATCAGGCTGGCGGCTCGTCAACCGATCTGATTCTTCTATTCATGAACGATCACGCATTGGGTCATTTGCTTGCGGATAAATTCAAACTGGGCGGCGATGCTTCTGTGGCGGCAGGTCCCGTGGGACGCAACGCCACGGCAAGCACTGATATTTCGCTAACCGCAGAGATTTTGTCCTATTCACGCAGCAAGGGAATTTTCGCGGGCGTGAGCTTGGATGGAACCGTGGTTCATGCGGATAAGAGTGGAGACGAGTCGATGTATGGCCCTGGCGTTTCACGCCATGACGTTCTCCGCGGTGGCGTTCCTGTCCCGGAAGCCTCCCGGCCGCTGATTAGTGAACTAGACCGATATTCCCGATAAACAATCGGTCGTGATCCATACGGGTGAGGAGGCTTGAAAAAAGCCTCCTCGACTCGCGTAGCATCATTAAAACGTTTCACCCTCCTAAGCTGCAAGCCCACCCTCGCTGGCGCTGTAAACTCCAAGGCTATCTTTTACTCTAGACGCGAGACGACGTTATAACTGTCTTCAAGTAAGATATGTTCAGCTCCTATATCAATGGCCCGCGAATCCCTCGTCGAGTTCTTTTCGGAGTACTTACGCGGAGACGACGTCGCTTTCACCGCCCACCGCGGCTATCGGACCAATCGCTGGAGCTATCAACAAGTTGCTGCCGATGCTCGGCGGTTTGCTCGCGAACTCGAAGAGAGGGGCATAGGCAAAGGCGACGCTGTTCTGCTATGGGCGGAGAATTCGGCCGAGTGGGCCGTGGTGTTTTGGGGATGCTTGCTGCGAGGCGTGGTTGTGGTTCCCCTCGATCGTGTTTCCACTAGCGACTTCTCTTCGCGAGTGGCCGATCAGGTGAAAGCGAAATTGGTTGTTTACTCAGAGGGTGTACCGGCGACAGGTCTGGACATTCCCCACTTAGCCATCGAATCGCTTCCGGCTGCAATCGAGCGACATTCGGATGCGAATTACGCTTCCCCACAAATTTCGCGGCGGGATATTTTGGAGATTGTCTTCACTTCTGGCACAACCGCGGAGCCGCGTGGCGTGGTAATCACCCACGGAAACGTTCTCGCGAATATCGAGCCGCTCGAGCGCGAGATTAAAAAATATCTACGTTACGAAGCGATTTTCCATCCGCTGCGATTTCTTAACCTATTGCCGCTCAGCCATATTTTTGGGCAGATGCTGGCGTTGTTCGTCACTCCAATATTGGGCGCCAACACTATTTTTCGTGAATCCTTGAAACCTGTGGAATTGCTGGAGACCATACGGCGGGAGCGTGCTTCGGTGCTAATCGCGGTTCCGCGATTGATCGAGTCTTTGCAAAGAGAAATCGAGCGGCAAATGGAGGCTGAAGGGGGGCTCGAAAAATTCAAGAAAGAGTTAGCGGCGTCAGAAAAGGAACACTTTCTGATGCGGTGGTGGAGGTTCCGACGAATCCATCAACGCCTGGGATGGAAATTCTGGGCATTTATTTCCGGTGGTGCAGCGCTCCCGGCACAGACGGAAACTTTCTGGAATCGATTGGGATACGCGGTGATTCAAGGCTACGGGCTTACAGAGACCACTTCGCTGATCAGCTTGAATCATCCGTTCCACTCTGACAAAGGTTCCATCGGCAAACTTTTCCCCGGGATGGAAATGAAAGTGGATGCCGGCGGCGAGATTTTGGTTCGCGGCGAAAATATAGCCGCCGGATATTGGAGTGGTCGGGAGCTTCAGTCGGTGGTCGGCGAGGATGGCTGGTTCCACACCGGCGACCTGGCGCAAGTGGACGAACAAGGGCGTCTTTTTTTTAAAGGCCGGCAGAAAAATGTGATCGTCACGCCTGCTGGAATGAAGATTTATCCGCAAGACCTCGAGCGTGCGCTGCGTGAACAGCCGGGAGTGAAGGAAAGCGTGGTTATCGCGCTTGAGCGAGATGGAAATGCGGAACCTTGCGCCGTCTTGCTGCTCGAAAATACGAGCGTGGATGCGGGGCTTGCGGTTCTAAACGCGAACAAGTCGCTCGCCGACTTCCAGCAGATTCGCCGCTGGGTCGTGTGGCCTGAGCCGGACTTCCCTCGCACGCCGACGCAAAAGCCGCTGTTACCGCGCATAAGAGCGGTGGCAGAGGCAAAGTTCGGTGCGCAGACTGAAACTCCAGGCGCCAGCCCCCTCAGGGAACTTGTGGCAGGCATTACTGGCCGTCCATTGAGCGGCATATCATCCGGTTCGGCGCTGGACGCCGAATTGAACATGAGCTCGCTGGACCGCGTGGAACTGATGAGTGCTCTAGAGGGGCGGTATCAAGTTGACTTGAACGAAGAAAAATTCAGCGAGATTAAAACTGTGGGCCAACTGGAGCAGTTGTTACAGAAGCCCTCCCCTTCGCGTCGCGAATACAGCTATCCGCGATGGGGACAAAACTGGCTAGTGACATGTATACGGCTTGCGGTCTATTACCTGCTGGTCTGGCCGGTTACTTATATTCTGGCCGCTCCTCGCGTGAAAGGACGGGAAAATCTGCGCGGTCTTCATGGTCCCGCCTTGGTGGTCTCCAATCACGTGACCTACATCGACATTGGATGGATTCTTGCAGCACTGCCAGCGAGATTCCGCCACCGCCTTGCGACCGCCATGGGGGGCGAGCGGCTCCGGGAAATGCTGCATCCGTCTGCAGAATTAAATCTGTTTCAACGCAGCGTGGAACGCATGCAGTACTTTCTTGTGATCGCGCTTTTCAATGTTTTTCCGCTGCCCAGAGAATCGGGATTCCGTGGCAGCTTTTCTTTTGCAGGCGATCTCGCGGACCGCGGATGGAACGTCTTGATGTTTCCAGAAGGCGTGACGACTCCAGACGGCCAACTTCACGATTTTCGCGCCGGCATCGGTTTGCTAGCAACTCAACTGCAATTGCCTGTAATACCCATGCGATTAGACGGTCTATTCGACTTGCGCCAGGCAGAACGCCTGATCACACGTCCCGGACACGTTCGCGTAACGATCGGTAAGCCTGTTCGCTTCGCCGCAAATCAAGATGCCGGCGAGATTGCCACAGAACTAAGGCGCCGAGTCGCGGAATTGTGAGCAAAGCCACTAAACGAGAGGTTTTTGAATCACGATGCCGCGTGGCAAGAGGTTGCTGGTAGTTAGTTTAGCCGGGCAAAAATTAGAGGGCGTTCAGGCTGTCTTTCGACTGGGAGAATGGCGCGCCCGGAGAGAGTCGAACTCCCGACCTTTTGGTTCGTAGCCAAACGCTCTATCCAGCTGAGCTACGGGCGCGTGTTGAGATTATCTCCTATCACTTCATCGAATTAAAGATTTTTCGTCCATCTGGCAGATGCAGATTTCTGCACGGGCTTTCACACAAGCGCTGGGTCGACGAGCATCCACAAGTGGATCTAGATGCCCAACACGTCATGACGCGAAGGTGGAATGCGCGGCGGGCGACGATGAACGCGCGCTGATTTTGATTCGATTCTAGTGTTCCGCGATTTCTCGATCGAATTCGAGGAACCGGAATACGGCGTCTTTGGCGGTCAACGTCATTCAAATACTCAAGCGACCTTTGTTTGAAGTCCCAATTTCGCGTTGAACGCCTACGCGCAATAATCCATGCCGATATCGCGAGGGCGAAAAGCAAAAGAGCAATCCAGACGGTGGAAATCTCAAGGAGGGTCATAAGATTGGTATCCTCTTCGAGTTGAAATATGCGCTCGGATTGTTGGCATCCGATACACCTTTCAAGAATTCCCTGTGAAAGTCTGGATGGGCAATTCGCAGCCGACGGATTTGAAAAATAAATTCCGGCCCCGTCCTGAGTCCTGCGTGCCACTCCGTTGCTTTCAGGCCTCCTGTATTGTTCACACGCCTATAACATTCCATTAACAATCACTCGGTAGCGTCGGACGTTCTAAACCAGCACCACCGAACTCAGATTCAAACTGCAAATTCTGCGAGGTGATGGATGAGCACGACTGCACCAACCGTCCTGGATCAAAAGATCGGAGCGGGGCCAGGCCGCATCGGGATGCTCGTGTTCGGAGTGACGCTGATCATCGGCCTGATTTACGCCGGCGGACATCTGCTGTCGGACCTTTCGCAGATGCATTCAGCATCCGTGGGGCCCTACGTTTTGCTGGGTGTCGCTCTTCTAATTGCTCTGGGATTCGAGTTCGTGAACGGATTTCACGACACGGCCAACGCGGTAGCAACAGTAATTTACACGCACTCTCTGGAGCCACATGTCGCGGTTGTTTGGTCTGGAATGTGGAACTTCCTGGGGGTCGTTCTATCTAGCGGCGCGGTCGCATTTGGCATCGTTTCGCTGCTGCCGGTGGAACTGATTCTGCAGGTCGGAAGCAGAGCTGGGTTTGCGATGGTTTTTGCTTTGTTGGTCGCTGCGATTATATGGAACCTGGGGACTTGGTATTTCGGTCTGCCGTCTTCGAGTTCGCATACTCTTATCGGCTCGATTATTGGCGTTGGGATAGCGAACCAATTGATGTCGGTGAGGAGTGGAACGAGCGGTGTGGATTGGGGACAGGCAGCAAATATCGGAAAGTCTTTGGTTCTTTCGCCTATCGTAGGGTTCGTTGTCGCGGGTGGTCTGCTTTTGCTGATGCGCAAACTGATTCCGAACAAGGCGCTCTATGAAGCTCCCAAAGGAGACCAGCCGCCGCCGTTTTGGATTCGCGCCCTTCTGGTGACGACTTGCACGGGTGTCAGTTTTTTTCACGGCTCTAACGACGGTCAGAAAGGGATGGGACTGATCATGCTCATCCTGATCGGCACAGTACCCACGGCCTATGCCGTGAATCATGCTGTCACTTATTCTCAGTCCCAGGATTTCGTCGCTGTATCCACTCAAACCGCGGGTGTGTTGGACAACTACATTTCTCCCAGCGCTGTAATCGGCGATCCCAGAGAAGAGGTTACCGATTACATTCGCACGAAAACTTTCACGCCGAATACCATGCTCGCCCTGCGCAGTCTGGTGAACGGGATTGGAACGGAGATTTCGCAGTACAAGGAACTGAAGGGCGTTCCACAGGACAAAGTTCGCAACTTCCGCAACGACATGTACGTCGTAAGCGAGGCCCTGCGGCTTATGAAGAAGTCCGGCCAGCCACAATTCTCAACGGCCGACGCCGCCGTCATAGAGAACTACAAGAAGCATATCGACAACGCCACGAAGTTTATCCCCACGTGGGTCAAAGTCGCGGTGGCCATCGCGCTGGGCTTGGGAACGATGATCGGCTGGAAGCGCATCGTGGTGACGGTTGGCGAAAAAATCGGCAAAGAACATTTAACCTACGCGCAAGGAGCAGCTGCGGAAATAACCGCGATGGCGACGATCGGAGCTGCCGACGGCTTCGGATTACCCGTCAGTACCACGCACGTGCTCTCTTCCGGTGTGGCCGGCACGATGGCGGCCAATCATTCGGGTTTGCAATGGGGCACGGTAAAAAATCTTTTGATGGCCTGGGTGCTCACGCTCCCTGCGTCGATATGCTTGTCAGCGATTCTCTTCTGGACGTTTACTAGGCTGAGCCGCTAGCTCCGTCCGATAGTTTGTACTTAGCGGAAAAGATGTCTTCATGATTTCGGTTCTGCAGGCATCTTTACCAAATCAATAGGCCTCAGGATGCGAAAACTGTTTTTCCTTATGTTAGCGGTTCCCTGCGTTGCTTTTTTTTCAGAAAGCGTCTTTGCGCAGAAATCACCGACTGATGTTTGCGCTCGGCCGTCCGTGGGGACCGTTGTTCCTGAACCCGAAGATCTGCGAAGCCAGAACAGCGTCTTGAAAGTAAATTTGACGGTGCGCAGTGTGAGCGAACCCAGCAGACCTGATCGGTTTTGCTACCTGGCAGAGGACGGTAGCGAGTCACCAACGTTGAGGTTACATCCGGGCGATCTTCTCATCTTGAATCTGAAGAATGATTTGGCGGACCCCAGTTCCCCGGCCGCCGGCGACGCACAAGCTAAAAATCACAGTGCAACCGGAAAAACGTCAGATCCCTGCACAAGCGGGTCGATGAGTTTGACTTCAACTAACCTTCACTTTCACGGTTTGACGGTCCCAGCTAGTTGTCATCAAGACGAAGTTTTGAAGACGTCCATTCAGCCGGGCGATCCTTCGTTCGAATATCGCTTCCGGATACCAGAGAATGAGCCGCCCGGTCTCTATTGGTATCACCCCCATATTCATGGATTCAGCAAAGCGCAAGTGTTGGCCGGATTGTCGGGCGCCATGATTATTGAAGGAATCGAGCGCGCCAATGCCGAGGTGGCAGGATTGCCCGAGAGGGTGCTGGTGATTCGCGATCAGGATCTATTGAACCCCAATGCTCCACCCAATAAATCGGAACCCGTCATACCAAAGATGTTGCTTGACCATGACGGAGATGCAGCAAACAACGGCACGGGCTTCGGCAAGCCCGCCAAGGATCTTTCGATCAATTTCGTGCCTGTCCCTTATCCGGATTATCCCACTTCGCAAATCAAAATAAAACCCGGCGACCGTCAATTCTGGCGCGTGTTGAATGCGTCGGCCATCACCTATCTCAATCTGGCAGTCCTTTATAAAAAAGTCCCGCAGCCACTCGGAATCGTGGCGCTCGATGGCGTTCCGCTGAATAGCAGCGGAATGATGGGAAATTACGTAGATTGGCAGAATCATATTGGCGTGCCTCCCGGAGGCCGCGTGGAATTCATGGTAAAGGGACCGCCTCTGGGTGTTACTGGGCTACTAGTGACTAGAACCGTGGACACTGGCGTAGGAGGCGAAAATGATCCGAATCGTGCTCTTGCTTCAATTGAAGCTTCGGCGGATGCACCGGAACCGCGGTCCACGTTGGATGCCTCTCCGAAGCCCTTCGCTCCACACGTTTTGCCGTGGCTGGGAAGCGTAGCACCTGCACGAACCCGAATGCTATATTTTTCAGAGAAGCTACTCGACCCTAACGATCCTAATAGCGCAACAACTTTTTATCTCACTGTGGATGGGCAAACCCCCACGCCATTCGATCCAAGCTCAGACGTCCCCAATATTGTTGTGAAGCAGGGTGACGTGGAGGACTGGATCATTGAGAACCGATCGACTGAACTACACACGTTCCATATTCACCAGACCCACTTCATGCTGCTCGATTTGTTCGGCACGCCAGTAAATGAGCCTTTTCTGCGCGATACCATCAATGTGCCTTTCTATGACGGTAAAACCCTTCAATATCCGAGCGTAAAAATACGGCTGGATTTCCGCGATCCGAACGCCGTTGGCACCTTCGTATATCATTGTCATTTGCTGGAGCACGAAGATGGAGGAATGATGGGCCTGATCCGCGTAGAGCCAGCGGCGCGGATGCAGACGTCCAGAACCAGCGCAGCAGCGCCTTCGGACAAGTAAATTTCCCCGGTGACATTACAGACAAAATAAGTTTTGGTGAAAAAAGAATCTTCATACGAGTCCCGCTATGCATTTGGCGTACGTTGCGGCTCCAGCTGCTCCGTTAGTCCCTTCAGATTAATTCTCAGTTAATCAAGAAAACATCTCGCTGCAACACGAGAGGGCTACCACTGAGACGTGCAGTAGTAAATCCATAGAGAGCAGAAGGAGGAGGGTAAATGTCCTTGAAGCATGTTGCATCGAATGCGGTGCATTGCCTGCGAATCGGGCTGGCATCGCTTGCGCTTTTCCAGTTCGCCATCGGTGCGTCCTTGGCGAACGCCGCTCCGCAGCGCGGTCCATCCCGTGGGAACAACGATAACAATACCAGGACGCCGATAAAACACGTTATCGTGATTATCGGCGAGAACCGCAGCTTTGACCACGTCTTCGCTACTTACAAGCCGAAGGACGGGCAAACCGTTCTGAACCTGCTGTCGGAAGGAATCGTAAACTCCAACGGCACTCCCGGCCCTAATTTCTCCAAGGCACAGCAACTTGCCGCCACGGACACTGCGTCAGATGCATTCCTGTTAAGCCCGCCTAAGCAGGACTTCCCGAACAACCAACTTCCTTCACCGCTCGTGGGCGGCCCTTATGACTCCTACGTTTCGGGAGACAGCATATCCCTTGCCGAAGCATCCGAAAACGGGTTGCCGCCGTACCCCGCCTACCCCTACTACCAATACTTGGTTTCCGGCGGAACTGGTCAGACCAAATACACTCCAGACCAACGAATCACGAACGTTAACTCGCTGCCCGCAGGTCCGTTTCAGCTAACGAACGGCGGCCAGTTCACTTACAACTCCTACGCGGCAAGCCCTGTGCATCGCTTCTACCAGATGTGGCAGCAGTTGAATTGCAGCTTGGAGCACGCGAACTGGGAAAATCCTTCTGGTTGCAACGCCCAGTTATTTTCTTGGGTTGAGGCAACGGTCGGGGCGGGCACGAATGGCGTGGCGCAGCCTCCCCTCTGTTCCTCCGATAATGACGCGCTACCTTGCTTTACCACGAATTACTTGCCTAACGTTCCTAAAGCAGACACCACAGGTGAAGGCTCGGCTGCCCTCGGTTTTTACAACGTTCAGCAAGGCGACGTGCCGTACTTCAAGAGCCTCGCAGACAATTATGCGATGAGTGATAACTTCCACCAGTCCGTCAACGGCGGAACCGGTGCCAACCACATCATGTTCGGCCACGGTGACGCGATCTGGTTCTACGACCCCAACAGCAAGGCCCCATTCGTACCACCGAACAACAACGCGCTAGTTTTCACCGCCCCATATGAGGGCGGCCCCAATCCTGACGAGGGTACCGTCAATGAAGTTGAGAACCCTAATCCGGCGTCCGGTACCAATAACTGGTACGCCGAAGACGGGTACGGAGAAAGCTACAATGCCGGCTATCCGCCACCTTTCACAACCTCTCCGGTGTATGGCGGCGGGTCCTACAGCGACTGCTCGGATCCCAATCAGCCTGGCGTCGGTCCGATCGTGAATTACTTGAAGACCTTGCACATCGATCCCCGGTGCGAGCCCGGCCATTACTACTTACTGAATAACTACAATCCGGGTTACTTCGGCCAGGGCGAAGATGCCTACATCGACCAGAACCCGTCTAACACCCCGTTTACGATTCCACCCTCCTCGACACCCAGCATCGGTGACGACCTTCTGGCCCACAATATTTCGTGGAAGTATTACGGCGACCAGTGGAACAACTATGCCGGCAACGCCCAGCTGAACATCCCAGAGGACAAGTACCAACTCAACTACGGCGCCATCGGCCAGTACAGCGATGAGTACTGCAACATCTGCAACCCTTTCCAGTACGACACTTCCATTATGTCCAACGCCGCTGTCCGCACCGCTCACATTCAGGACACGGCTAACCTCTACAGCGACATCCAGAACGGCACGCTTCCGGCCGTTTCGGTGGTGAAGCCTAGCGGGCTCGTGGATGGCCACCCCTCTTCTTCGAAACTCAACTTGTTCGAAGGCTTCACGCAAAAAATCGTCAACTTGGTGCAAAGCTCTGGGTATGCGAATGATACGGCGATCTTCATTACCGAAGACGAGGGCGGGGGCTATTACGACTCCGGTTACGTCCAGCCGCTCGATTTCTTCGGCGACGGCACTCGAATTATATTTCTCGTTGTGTCCCCCTACTCGAAGGGCGGCCGCATCGCACACAACTACGCAGATCACGTCTCCATTCTTAAGTTTATCGAGAGGAACTGGAATTTGCCGGCCGTCACACACCGCAGCCGGGACAATTTCCCGAATCCGATCGCGGGTTGGAACAACCCATACGTACCGATTAACGGGCCAGCCATCAGCGACCTATTCGAACTGTTCGATTTCGGAGGCAACAATCGCTAGCTGAATCGAATTTGCAGTTCGTGAGTTTTTGCGGAAGACAAACCTGACGCTGGCTTCGGCCGGTGGACACCAACGAAAGAGACAACTGGCGCCTATCTCGCTTGAGACGGGCGCCAGTTTCTTTTTGGCCGAGGGAACAGATACTAGCCGCCGTGCATGTCTAACTTCTCCCAGGAAACACCGCTTCTAGAAACCGAGTCCGCAATTTCTGGTGAGCGAAGCTAGCGGTGCGCGGAAACGAAATGTCCACTTGTGTGGACCTCGATCTCAACAGTATCGCTGGCTCGAAGCAGGAACGTGCTGGGGCTTTTCATGCCCCATTGAACATAAGGCACGGAAAAGTGCGTGGAAACTTGGATCTGATCGCCGGCAAGCGGCTGAACGGATAGTGTCAGTGTAGTGTCGTGGTCTTGACCGTGAATTCGAAAGACGCCCCATACTTCCACTTGCGACGCGCCTTGCGGGTTGACTGAACCCTTTACTTGTTGCGGAATAAGAATAATCTCGGGATATTTTTGACTCTCCAAGATTTCCTGATGCATTTTCTTGTCGCGGCCTTTGTTGCCGGTATCGGCGCTGGTAGCGTCCACGGTAATTTGGCCGCTGGCTTTACCGGTCGCTGGATCAAAACTTACCTGGCCGCTCTTGAGCTTGAACGTTCCTTCAACGGTGTGGAGAGTAGTGTCGAGAGTAAACTTAATCGTAGATTGTGCAGGATCTAAATTGAATACGGTCGGCCCGGTGGCTTGCGCATGAGCGGCCGAAGCCGACAAGAGAAAGCTCGCGAGAACTGCGACAATACATTGCACCCCGAGACTTCTGGCGATGTTCGGTCGAAGAAAGAGCGCTCGACTAGAATTCCTGGAAGGATTAGGTGACGTGGACGCGGCCCTTAATCTGTGCACGATCAAGCTCGCAGCACTTGCCAGCCGAGACCCAACATCTCCGTCGCATGCAAGGTCTCATCCATGGTTTGCGACATGTGCGCGGACATCATTTTTGAAAATAGGACAGGCTTGCGCGCAAATAGGCGGAGAACCTTTCTGCGCACCCAGGCGCTCTGATCCATAAGAAGCAGCAGCCGAGTCATTCGCCACGGGGCCGCTGAGATCTTGCGATGCGCGGCTTCGTAAAGTGTCAAATCCTCGCGCGCAATAGCATCCGCCACCAGAATGGCCTGCTCGAAAGCAAGACTCAACCCGAGCCCGGCGATTCCGTCCACGGTAAACGATGCATCTCCCACCAGCGCTACGTTTCCGTTGATTACCCGACGAGCGTGCCCGAGCGCCGTCACACTTCCCAATTCCGCTGTACGAGGACGCGCCCCATTCAAATGCTTGGCTACCGCCGGGAAATAAGCTAAACCACGTTCGATTCGCAATCCTGGATCGTGGGATAAAAGCGCAACGCACACTTCGTCGTCGGCTGTGGGAGTGACAAACATCTGGCAGCCCGGACCCCAGTGAACTTCAACCAGATCGGTCCAGGGAGACGCAGCGTAGTGTCGAGAGAATCCAAACCGGGAGAAGCGCGGACGTTTAGAACTTAGATTTGCCCATTTTCCCACATGTGAGTTTTGCCCGTCGGCCCCGACGAGCCATTTGCACGGCATATGCGCGCCATCGACAAACGCGCCTCGCGCGTCAAAACCTGTAACTCGAACGCCCCAATGAAAGCTCACGCCGAGTTCGCTTGCCCGCTCCACCAATAATGAATGCAGCGTGCTGCGTCGCACTCCATATCCGGTGCCGTAGGAAATTCTCGCGCTAGCGGAAGATTCCTGGTCTGAAAAAGAAATGCCACGGAACGGATATCCGTGGCATGAATCCAACTTAATGCCGAGTGCGGCTAGATTTGCAACGGCGCCGGGGAGCAATCCTTCCCCACAGGCTTTTGCAATCGGAGGCTTTCTGCAATCTAAAACCTTTGCGCGAAGTCCCTTAAGGGTCGCTGCAATCGCGGTTGCGATTCCAGCAGGTCCCGCTCCAATAACCAGGACATCCGCATGAGTGGCCAGAAGAGGCCGCCTTTCACCATTTCAACAGTACCAATTCTGAGCAGAACCCCGGCCCCATTGCTGCGAGAATGCTCAGCGAGCCCGGTTCCGGGCGCCGGTTCATGTAAACATCCTCAAGGACCAAAAGCACTGATGTGGATGAAATGTTGCCAACCTTGCGCAAACATTCCCAGGAGGCCGCCAGGTCTTTTTCATTCAAGCCCAACGCAGTCGCTGTGGCCTCGAGAACCTTCGGGCCGCCGGTATGCATGACCCAGGTCTTGATGTCGCTTCTCTTGTGGCCCTGTTCGGCCAGGAACGCGTCTACGTCTTTGCCCAGGTGCTTTACGACCGTGTCTGGAACTTCCGGCGATAATACGATGCGGAAGCCTTTTTCGGAGATGTCCCAACCCATGACCTTCTCCGTGTGTGGATAAAAAATCGATTTGGTGGCGAGAATTTCAGGTCCATCGCATTTTCTCTTCGATCCAACGATAATGGTGGCCGCCGCGCCGTCTCCGAATAGCATGGCCGAAATCAAATGGGCCATCGAAAGATCGTCGCGCTGCAACGTCAGCGAGCACAACTCGACGGAGAGCAACGCTGCCGCTTGATCCGGATAGCCGTGAACATAGTCAGCGGCGCGAGCAATGCCCGCTGCGCCGGCCACACAACCCAATCCAAATATGGGAATGCGCTTGATGTTTGTTGAGAGTCCCATTCGATTCACCAGGCGCGCATCAATGGAAGGAGCGGCTATTCCGGTAACGGATGTCACGTAAATCGCGCTCAGTTCTTTCGGTTTCATGCCCGCCGCGTGAAGAGCTTTGCACAAAGCTTCTTCGCCCAGTTCGAGCGCGTGATCGATCCATGCGTTGTTGGCCTGTCCCCAGGTGGTGAGATTTTCGTAAAAATCCAGCGTGTGAACTAAGTAACGCCCCTCCACTTTCATGCTCTCGTCGAGGCGATCGAGAATATCCGGATTGGCTAACCGATGCCGCCAATCATTTTTCAATGCGTCCGTCAGAACTTGCTGGTTGTAGTAATTCTCAGGAAAAGCACTCGCAACGCTGGCAATCCTCATCTAGTCTCCCCTCAATTTTTGGCGTGACTGCGCATAATACCGCGACTCAGAACAATCTCCCACTGTCGATTTGGAACTTTTTAGCGCTTCTTATAAAGACTGCGAACGCATGCCGGGCCGGTCCTTTCCACCACAATCCAGAAAAAGACCAGCTATCAATAGGCTTGATTCAGGTTCCGATAGATGAATGCGGCGCAAGAAATCGATACTGCCAAGAACAAAGACCCCTTCCAGAATTCCAATATGCAAAATTTCCCCACGCCGAAGAGTGCGGCATAAACCATGGCACAGCCGATGACCCAGTCTACCAGATTACGGCCCAAGTCTTTAGTGGGCGATGAATCTTTTACAATCGCCGCAATCGGCTTCCAGCCGGAGACATCCGGCCTGACTCTGCGGTAAAACTTCACGAGCGTATCATCAGGCTCGGCAGGCGTTAGAAGAGTTATGAGAAGCCATACCGTCGTAGTTATCAACGTGGTTGCCAAAGTCTGCTTGGCGAAAACAGCGGGTTCCGAACCGTGGAACGGCGCAATCGCGCGAAACGTAACCGAAACGATTAGCGCGGTCGTCATCGCAGCAATTTCACTCCACGCATTGATTCGCCACCAATACCAACGCAACAGATAGACGCTGCCCGTCCCCGCTCCCACTTCCAGCAAAATCTGCCACCCTGCGCGGATCGAAGCGAGCTCCCACGAAACGCATGCGCCTGCAATTACGAGAAGCGCTGTGGTCCAACGCGAGACAGAAACATAATGTCTCTCGGTTGCATCGCGCTTCACAAACCGCCGGTAAAAATCTGAAACAAGATACGAACTACCCCAATTCAGATGCGTCGCGATCGTGGACATAAAGGCCGCAAGAAATCCCGCGACAAGCAATCCTCGCGCCGCGCGCGGCAGGTGGTCAACCGCCAGCAAAATATATCCCGACTCCGGCCGGGCAAGTTGCGGATATAAAACCACAACAGCAAGCGCGCCAATCACCCACGGCCAAGACCGCAACGCATAATTCGCAAAGTTAAACCATAAAACAGAAAATAGTCCTTCGCGTTCGTTGCGCGCGCTCAGAATCCGTTGCGCGATATAACCTCCTCCTCCCGGCTCGGCCCCTGGGTACCAAAAGGCCCACCACTGCACACCCAGATATACGCAAAAAGTGATTACAGGGATTGTCCATAATGCCTCGCTGGCGAAACCGCGCGAAAAATCCGGAAAAAACGAAATAATGTTGGCCGCGCCGGGCCCTGCCGACTTTTGCATCGCCCCGAGCTTGGATAGCAGTTCACTCATCCCGCCGGCAGCGCGCACGCCATACCAAGCCACGGCGATTACCACGCCCATCTTCAGCACAAATTGAAATAAGTCCGTCCACAACACTCCCCACAGACCGCCGAGCGAAACGTACAACCCTGTGAACGGAATCAGAAAGAATACGCACAGAGCAAGCGACCTGCGATCATCCAGTCCCATCACGACGCTGACTATCGTGGTCATAGCTTTCGTGACCCAGCCCAGAATCACGCAGTTGATCAGCAGACCGAGGTACAGCGCGCGAAATCCGCGCAGGAAAGCCGCAGGCTTCCCCGCATATCGCAGTTCAGCAAATTCAACGTCCGTCAGAAGTCCCGCGCGAACCCATAACCGCGCGAAAAGAAAAACCGTCATCATGCCGGCCGGAAGCATGCTCCACCAAATCCAATTTCCCGCGATTCCAAATCTATAAACCAAGCCGGTAACTACCAACGGAGTGTCCGCTGCGAATGTCGTTGCGACCATGGAGGTGCCAATCAACCACCAAGCCGCGCGGCGTCCGGAGACGAAATAGTCGGCGGTGCTGCCGCTCGAGCGTTTGCGAAAATACAGTCCTTGCAGAAGTGTGAATAAGAGATAGGCCGCGACTACGGCCCAGTCGGCAAGCGTTAGTCTCATGTATGGACGGAACCGGCCTAGTCTTATAGAGGATGACTCAGAGAGTCAAAGAAAATTCGCGGTGCGAACTCAAAGTCGCAACTAGTCTAGTTCGGGAAGCAAACCAAAATTGCCGCGCTAAAAGAAGAACCCCAGGCCTGGGGGCACAGGCCTGGGGCGGGGGGTTGAGGAGGGGCCGGGGAAGCCAGTTGAGTAACCCTGGGCTTAGTAATTCCAGCGCCGCATGACTAAGGTTGCTCGAAAAATCATTTGAAGTGCCACCACCAAAATTGTGTCGCGCAAGGTCTCCAGCCGGGCGCGCATATTCGTATCCTCCCAGGAACCGGGGAGCGCTATCACATCTGTGTCGCTTTCCGACGCGAAGCTGTTGTTAGCCAGTGCGCTCACGCTTCCCCCTTAATTAACTACGTAAACCGGATTGTCGTGCTCCACTCCTACAACCATTGATTTGAAGATGTCCACGTCCCAGCTGTCCGCAATTCGCAATCTCACAATCTCGTTTGTTTCCGACATCAATCGCCCGCGCAACGGCACTCGCAGGTTGCCTGCTACGACTCGAAGAACTACTGGCTGGCCCATCCAGGTTGCGTATCCACCTTCCATGATTTGCCCCCTCCAAGTTCTTCCTCGTCCAACTGCATCTTCGTACAGGGGTCCGGGGTGGCCAATGGTACAGGGGGCTATAGATGGTAGGAGGAAAGTACTAGAGGGATCCGGCCCGCTTCGACAGGCTTTAATGTTATTGTGTTTATAGGACTTGTGCTTCGTTGGCTGCAGAAAAATCCCGTGAAAGAAGCTAAATGATCGAATTCCTGAAGGAAATTCTAGCCCGCCTTTACGACATCCGCGGCCTGCTCGACTGGGGCGGGACGTTCATGGTTTGCATCATCGTCTTCGTGGAAACCGGAATGTTCGTAGGCTTTTTTCTGCCCGGCGATTCGCTGCTGGTCACCGCCGGAGTTTTTGCCGGGGCTGGAAAGTTGCACCTAGCGTGGCTACTTTCGTCGGTGACCCTCTGCGCCATAGCAGGCGATCAATTGGGCTACTTTATTGGCTGGAAGGCCGGTCCGAGCTTATTCCGCCGCGAGGATTCCAGATTCTTTAAGAAACGCCACCTTGCACGTGCTCACGAATTTTACGAGCGCTATGGCGGCAAGACGATCATCCTGGCGCGCTTCGTGCCGATTATTCGGACTTTTTGTCCGCCGGTAGCTGGCGCTGCAGGAATGAAGTATTCGCGCTATCTCGTGTACGACATTATCGGAGGGATTTGCTGGGTTTGGGGAATGATCCTGCTGGGATTCACGATTGGCAAGTCCGATCCGCACATCGATAAGCACATCCACTATGTGATTGCCGCGGTCATTGTGGTTTCACTTCTTCCTGCCGCTTATCACGCATGGAAGACGCGCAGGCATAAAGAACGAACTCCTCTCAATCCGGCGGAATCAAGCGAAGATTAGGAATCGAAGAATCCGGTTAAACAGCTACTTGAGGAAAAGGCCTTCGCGCACCTGATCGCGCCCCACAAAGGTCTTCGACGAGCGGAACTTCCCGAAAATATCCAGAATTTCGCGGTTCTGAAAAATGCGCGCGTGAACTGACAGCGTGGACGCCGGCAAAAGTTCAATAGACTGCGAATCCGCTATGCGATAGCGGGAGAACCGTTCCGGAGTGCGGCTGTGAAACAACGAGAGCACCGCGCCGCCCGGCTGCAGTATCGAATACAGCCTGTCCATCACTTTAGGCAAGAGCTGCGCGTCCAGGTAATCGAAAATATCCCAGGCCAAAACTCCGTGAAAATGTTCCGCAGGATACTCCAGCGCCGTCTCCAAAAATTTATCCGCGAATACAGTGGGCGAAACTTCTGCCACGCTGTTCCCCACTGGGGCTTTTCGGAAATTTTCCTCTTCTGCGACTAGAAATTCCTTCCACGCGCGCAACAAATCTTCGGTTGAAACGCGGAAGCCTTTCTCGATGAAGAAAGTCAGAGTGGCTTGCGACACTTGCCCGAGATCCAGAATTCGCCCTTGTTTCGAATCGCTGAGCAGCCATAAAAATTCCTTCAGCCCATTGGAGATGCGAACGTTTGCGGAAGACGCCGCTACCGCCGACGGGCCAGGTTTAACGCGAGCGTTGGACACCGGCATCGCAGTCAGGCGAGGTTTGGCTTGCCAGCTCATTGTGATTTACTCGTCCTTCCCGCTTGCAGACATGGCTTTCGCTTTTCCCACTTCCGCGGCCGGCTCAACGATGGAATTGGACTGCGAGCCGCTCGCACGCACCATCTCCACTTTGCCTCGCAACCGCGCTCCATCCTCAATCGCAAATCGAGGCGTCAGAATGCTGCCTTGCACCCGGCTGGCAGCGCCAAGGTGCAACCGCTCGCCGGCCTTAAGGTTGCCGAGCACCGTTCCCTCGATGATGATTTCCCGCGCTTCGATGTCCGCTTGAACGCGGCCGTTCGGGCCCACCGTTACGCGAGCATCTGGCAACCGAACCTTCCCTTGCGTTTCGCCATCGATGTATAGGTCCGTGCTTCCGGAAATCTCGCCGCTAATCTTTAGTCCAGCCGCGATTGTGGTCACGCCATTGGAACTAGGAATTGTAATTGGATTTACCTGAGCGGAAGTCTGCGGCGTCGGCGGAGCTGCAGGAGCATTGGGAATTTGCTGCGCGTTTGCTACTGGTGCTGGTATTACTGGAACTGAGGTCTCGCTCGCCTGCGAAGACGGTTTGGCCTCGGCGGATTTATTCCACATTAGATTTCTCCCCCAGAAACGCTTAGGTCTTTACGCCGGGCGGCCAGGGTCCCAAGCGATGTCCAAACTATAGTACAGAGGCGCTCCTGAGTAAATCGCAGCGTTGAACCAAGTGACGATTTGGTACGGGCTAGCCGCCCATCCAGTCACAAAGCTGAAATATTGGTTACCTAGCCCAATGTGAGTGGTCCCGCCAGTCAAGACGTCTGCACCTCGCTGTGACGCAGCTCCCACAAACAAACGATGTATCCTGCTATTTCATAGAGAAATCTTCTCAGTCCGGTGCGATTTTCCCACCAATTGTTCGGATCGTATTCGGAGTCAGGAGCGGAGATCACTCGAAGCTCGGTGCCTCTGGGAAGAGTGCGAGCGAAAATATAGTCCGCTCGGCGAGTGTGGTAGTTCGAGGTCACCAGTAAGACTTTCTTCCAGCCGTGCAATGCGATCTCCTGTGCGTCGGCAATCGCCTCTTCGCGCGTATTCCTTCCGCGATGCGCTAGCGGCACAATCGCATTCGCCGGCACTCCCTGTGCTTTCAAATCGTGCTCCATTAGCTCGGCGATACCGGCGTAGGGTCGCAACAAGCGTCCACTAGCTAGAATGTGCGGAGCCATGCCGGATTTGAAAAGCTGTGCCGCTCGCGTCGCCCGCGCCGCGTCGTAATTATCATCGCTGAGAATTACGATGACGTCTGAAACCTGTGGCGTTTCGTCCACTACCCAGAACTCTCCGGCAAAACGCAAAATTGGATAGCGCGCCAGATAAATGATGGTCACAAACACAATCAAGAAAATCAGAAACAGAAGTTTTGAGAAGATTCCGCCGCGCTGGTTGCGCTGTTTTAGCAAAAACATTCTCTCGGTTTTCATTACTTGCCTGGATCGATCTCGCGCAGGCTCTCTGCCGCTTCTTCGGGTAGCGTCCCATTAAAATAGATTTCCTTGATGCTATAAGACTTGCTTCTCTGCTGTACGATGGGAAGGATTTCGATGTGCCAATGGTAATCGCCAGCAATCGTGCGCCAATATTCGCTTAATTCCCCTTTGGTTTGCAGCGTATTGGGAGCGGTGTGCATCACCAGGTGATAATTTTCTGAAAATTTCAGCAGCCTTCGTAGCGTCCTTCCCAGCAGGTTGGCCAGATTGCGGCGATTTTCACCCGGCTGAGGAAATTCGAATTGGTGGTTGTGCGTTTTCGGCATTAGCCATACTTCGTAGGGTACGCGTGATGCGTAAGGGCAAAACGCGTAATAATCCCCCGCGTTATCCACCACGCGCTTGGCCTGCCGAATTTCCTGGCGCAGAATGTCGCAGAAAACACATCGTTCGCGGTCGCGATACCATTCGCGCGCGGCGCGCAATTCGTACAAAATTCTGCGTGGGACAAATGTGGTGGCCGTAATCTGCGAATGCGCGTGCGGCCATTCTTCCCCCGCTTGCGCTCCTTGATTTTTGAACACGGTGACGTACTTGAATCTTGCGTCCCGCTTTAAATCGGCGATGCGCAACGCGTACGCTTCCAGCACGCGCTCGATTTCTTCGTCGCTCATCTGTGCCAACTGCCGCGTGTGCTCAGGAGTCTCCACGATGATTTCGTGGGCGCCGGTGGCAGCCATGCGATCGTAGATTCCCTCGGCTTCGCGTCCCGGCTCGCCTTCGATGCGATAGAGCGGACGAAAATGCGGATACACGCGCACCTGCCACGGTCCATGCGCAGGCAAATCCAAGATTGTGCCCGTCTGCGTGCGATTCTCTCCACAGAGTGGGCAGGGATCGGGGCGAACTTTTTCGCGCTCCGGATGGCCCGCTACAACCCAGCTGCGAGTGATGGGATCTTTACGTAGTTCCATTTTCCAACGCGACATAACTCAGGCAAAAAATTCGACGCGTCATCTTATTACAATGGCGGATGCTGACGCGGAAAACAAACGGCAGTGTCGCTCACTTGTAAATCGCTTCTTGCGAGCGGCGGGAGCGCACCCAAATCGCGGACGTAACTTCATTCCGTGGCGGTCGAGAGTTTGCTGAGCATTTCTGCTCGAGAACAAGCTCCGGGCGCAAAAGACAGGCAGGAACTACTCTTTGGAAAACTTCTCGATTTTCTTCTTAACTTTTGCAGCGTCCGGCGCGTCCGGGAAAACTTGCAGGTATTCCTTGTAGTAGCGCAACGCCTCTGACTTGTCGCCTTTTTTCTCGTAAATCTCGGCGATCATAAGTCGAGGTTTCGCGAAATTTGGCCGTAATCTAATAGCGTCTTGAAATCGTCCGATGGCTGCGTCCATATCGCCTTTATGCATATAAAATGCGCCGACATCCATGTCCTGCGCTGCGTGAAAGGGATCCCACGCCGGATTATCTTCGGGCGGCAGCACACCGGGTTTTGCGGCATTTGAAGGCGTCGTCTTCGCGCCCGGAGTAGGAGTCGTCGCTGGCTTTTCGGGTTGCGGCTCTGGCTGCGGCGCAGTCGGGTCCCCAGTCTGCTCTGGCTTCGCCGAGGAGGATTCACCCGGTCCCAAAGGCGGCGCTTGTGGCGGATGCGATGAGTTTGGCTGATCAGACTGCGGCTTTTGCTCCTGCGGGTCCTGCCCTTGCTGAAAAGACCACGCGGGAGCGCCACACACAGCTATCAGCAGCGCCAGTTTTAGCATCCAATGAAGCATCGGCCTGCTTGAATTTGTTGCGTTTGCTATCATTAAAGTTGTATAGCGGCCGGCGACTCAAACGCGCTGCCCGCTCAAATCCCGATAATATTGTAGCGCATCGATGGAACTCCGCGAAAAAGTTGCCAATTTGCCCATGCAGCCCGGAGTCTATCTATTTCGGGATGCCGCCGAAAAAGTGCTGTATGTCGGAAAAGCCCAGTCGCTGCGCAACCGCGTGCGCTCGTACTTCCTGGACAAAAGTATACAAGACGCCAAGACCGGCTCCCTGATGCGCGAAGTTGTTGATGTCGATTACATCGTCGTGGACAACGTGAAAGAAGCGCTGGCGCTGGAAAACAATCTGATTAAGCAGCATCAGCCGAAATTCAACATCCTTCTTCGCGACGACAAAACCTATCCTTACATTCAATACACCGCCTTCGAAAAATATCCTCGCGTGTACGTCACACGTCGGCTGAAGAAAGACGGCTCAATTTACTTCGGGCCTTACTTCCCGGCCGGCCTGGCTTATCGCTTGGTCCACTTAATCCACAAACATTTTCTGGTTCCTTCCTGCACCGTGGATCTCACGCGCAATCATCCGCGCCCGTGCTTGCAGTATTACATTCATCGCTGCTTGGGCCCGTGCGTGAAGGAACTGGTCACCGATGAGCGATATGCCGAAGCCGCTCGCGACGTCCGTTTGTTTCTGGAAGGCCGCCGCAGCGATCTCGCAAGCAGTGTCGAAGAACGCATGCGGATCGCATCCGCAGAAGAACGCTACGAAGAAGCCGCTGGTTATCGCGACCTGCTGCGCACTCTCACAGAAATGGAGGAGCGCCAGAAAATTGCCGCGGCTTCCGGAGATGACACGGACGTTCTCGCCTGGTACGCCGAACCTCCGCAAGTTGCCGTAAATCTCTTCCACTTGCGAGGTGGACGCGTGGTTGACCGTCGCGATTTCTACTGGGAGGATCTGGAGGAGTTCGATCCCTCGGAATTTCTGCCATCCCTACTGAAACAGCTCTACCTCGACGCGGCTTATTTGCCCCGTTACATCAATACGCCAATGGCCTTCGAAGATTGTAAATTGCTCGAGGAAGTTCTCACCGAGCGCGGCGGCCATCGCGTAGAAATCATTGCTCCGCAACGCGGTCCAAAACACGCCTTTCTGGATCTGGTAGAGAGAAACGCCAAACAGTCCTTCATCCAACGATTCCGTGTTCTGAAACCCGGCTCCAAAGCGATTATCGAAGCCGTGCAGTCCGCGCTCAATCTCCCCACTGCGCCGCAGCGAATCGAATGCTTCGACATTTCGCATATCCAAGGTTCCGACACGGTGGCGTCCATGGTCGTTTGGGAATCGGGCCGCATGAAAAAGTCCGATTACAGGAAATTCATCATTCGCGGTGAATCCATGGAGAACTGCGACGAAAAATCCGAAGGCCGCCTTCGCGACGATTTAGCCAGCATGCAGGAAGCCGTGGAGCGCCGCTATCACCGTCTGCAGAATGAAGGAAAACCGCTGCCTAGTTTGATTTTGGTTGACGGTGGAATCGGCCAACTACACGCCGCAGCCAAAGCGCTCGAGAAACTTGCCATCATCAATCAGCCGCTAGCCAGCATCGCAAAGAAAGAGGAAATTCTCTACGTCTTAGGAAGGGAGGATGAGCCTATCGTCCTCGAACGCCACTCGCCCGTTCTGCACCTAATTCAACAAATCCGCGACGAGACCCATCGATTCGCCGTCACATTTCACCGGCAACGCCGTTCCAGCCGAAGGCTGCGTACATCGCTCACCGAAATTCCCGGCGTCGGTGAAAAGACGGCGCGGAAGCTCCTTCGCCGCTTCGGTAGCGTCGCCCGGCTGAAGCAGCTTACAGTAGGCGAACTCGCTTCCGAATTGCCGCGCTCGCGCGCCGAGCACATATACGCCGCGCTCCGCGCAGCCGATGCTCCCGTGGCGGACCGGCCAGCGCCGGAATCGCAAATTTAATTTCGAAACCGGCGCCGCAGTTACGGCGCCCTTAATCCCTTGTGGAATTTTCGTTAACTTTGATTCGGGTTGGACGAAACCATTTCAGAGTGATCTTCGCGCCCAGCCGAAAATCTTGCGATGATCCGCCGATCGTGAACGTATAAGTCCGTGGGACAAGTTTCCAACCCTCGAAATCCAGTCTAACCGGCGAATTTGGACTACCAAATCCGTACTTATCTCTGCCGTCGGAATTGAAGAAACTCCGTAGTAACGGCCGCACCTACAAACATTTCCGGCCCTTTCTAATGGTTTCGCGCCATTGCTTGTATCTAGGCGCTATGCTAAGGTCAAATTTAGCGAATCTAACTTTGGAGGTGCTTTGTGGCTGACAATGCCGGCTCGAAAGTGAGCTATTTTCTGGCAGGTTTGGGAATTGGCGCGCTCGTAGGTATCCTTTTCGCCCCGAAGTCCGGTGAGGAAACACGAGAATATCTGACCTCAAAGGCCGACGAAGGTCGCCACTATGCCCAGCGCAAGGCGCGGGAACTTCGCGAACGCGCGGAAGATTTGATCGAGCGCAGCAAAGAGATCATGGATCGGCAGAAAGAGGGCGTTGCAGCGGCGGTGGAAGCGGGCAAAGACGCCTACCGGCGCGAAGCCAAGGCATAGCTAGCAGCTGCGAGGAATTCCATGAACGTGTGGATTGAAGCATTTATTATTATCGCGGCGGTGGCCATTGTGGTTCAAATGGCCATCCTTTTGGGCATGTATCTCCAGATGAAGACCGCGATCGAGAAGTTCACCACCATTGCTACCGACGTGAAAGTTCGCGTTGACCCCATCTTGCTTCGCGTGAATCGCATCCTGGAAGACTCCGAAGATAAAATTGCCAGCATCACGGGCGACACCGCCGAGATAACTCGCTTGGCGCGTGGCCAGGCGCAGAAAATCGACCGCGTTTTGAGCGATAGTCTGGAGCGGCTGCGCGTCCAGGTGATCCGCGCGGATCAAATCCTGACTGGCGCACTGGAAGTGATTGAAGACACTGGCTCGAAGGTTCGCAAAACTTTGTGGGCTCCGGTGCAACAGGTCTCCGCGGTATTGAAGGGCGTAAAAGTCGGAATCGATGTGCTTCGAGGCGTGCAAGGCCGTCGAGGCGAATCTGACGGCGCTACTCAAGACGAAGAACTTTTTATCTGATCCGGTAAACCCTCAGCGAATCCAGCCGCCGCCTAGCACACGTTCGTCCGAATAAAATACGGCAGCTTGGCCCGGTGTAACGGCTCTTTGCGGCTCATCAAAAACAATTCGCGCTTGCGTCAGCCCAACTGCGCTGATATCAGCATCCGCAGGTTCGTGCCGGTTGCGAATGCGAACTTTCGCGCGCACCAGGCCGTCTGGAACTGCGTAAGGAATCCAATTCACGTCGCGAACTTCGCAAGTCGTGCTCCGCAGTTCGCGATCTTCGCCGACGACCAACCGATTCTTTGCGCGATCCAGCGCCACGACGTACATCGGGCGCCCTCCTGAAATGCCTAGCCCCTTGCGCTGCCCTACCGTGTAACGATGCAAACCGTTGTGCTGGCCGAGCACTTCACCGGCTGTCGTAACGATGTGGCCTGCCTCTTCCGGCAGCGTTCGCCCCTGCTCGTGAAGATAACCTTCAATGAATCGCACATAATTCCCCGTTGGCACGAAACAAATTTCCTGGCTTTCCGCCTTTCCCGCCACCGGCACTTGCAAGCGCCGCGCAATTTCGCGGACTTCGGCCTTGGAAAGTTCGCCGAGCGGAAAATCAGTGCGCGCGAGCTGCTCCTGAGTCAGGCCAAAAAGAAAATAGCTCTGGTCCTTCGATTCATCCACAGCGCGCAAAAGTTCGTATCGCCCGGACTCGGAATTATGGCGAACGCGTGCGTAATGCCCGGTGGCAATGCGCTCTGCGCCAATTTGTCGCGCAGTCAGAAGTAACTGATCGAACTTCACATGATTGTTGCAAAGCGTGCAAGGAATCGGAGTGCGGCCTTCCAGATAGTCGTCCACGAAAGGACGTATCACGTTCTTCTCGAACTCCCGCTCGAAGTTGACCACGTAAAACGGGATGTGCAGATGTTCCGCGACCCGTCGCGCATCATATACATCGTCAATCGAACAGCAACGATGTTGCGCGGACCCGGCGCTCTGAAGCTGCGGCAAGCGCCGCTGATTCCAAAGTTGCATCGTCAATCCAATGATTTGCTGCCCGCCGGCGCTCATCATCGCTGCAACAGTAGAACTGTCAACTCCGCCACTCATGGCCACGGCAACCGGCGAAGCGGTGCCGGTGTCAGCACGATGCCCGCTCTGCTCCGCGATGGAAGGAGCTTCTGCCACTATTGATTGTGTCGAACGGCGAGCGGCATTCGCAGATTCGCAAAAAGCTTCGAGTTGGACCAGCGGATTTGGCATCGAAAATTTACCGGGCGTGCACCGTACTCAACGCGCGCGGCGATAGTGCGCGCAATCGTTCCACGGTCGGTGGAATGATAGCAATGGCGCGATCGATCTCATCGGACGTCGTCCCACGACCCAAGCTGAAGCGCAAACTCGATCGTGCTTCATCGGCAGACAGCCCAATCGCGAGCAACACGTGCGAGGGTTCCACAGCTCCCGAAGAACACGCCGCACCCGTCGAGCACGAAATGCCTTGAAGGTCGAGCGCGATGACCAGCGCTTCCCCGCCCGCTCCCGCAAAATTCAGGTTCGTAGTGTTCGCCACACGCCGCGAACGGTTTCCATTCACACGCACCGCCGGCAGTAATCTCGTCAACGTTTCTTCCAAACGGTCGCGAAGCATTTCAATGCCTACGATGTCCGTCGCACGATTCATTTCCGCCAGCTCGGCTGCTTTGCCAAATCCTACAATCCCGGGAACGTTTTCGGTTCCGGGACGACGGTCGCGCTCGTGATGTCCGCCATGAAATTGGGGCTCAATCGAGGTCCCTGCACGAACGTACAACGCGCCAACTCCCTTCGGTCCATAAATTTTGTGCGCGGAGATGGAAAGCAAATTCACGCCGAGACTCTCAACGTCGAGCGGCAACTTTCCGGCCGATTGCACCGCGTCGCAGTGGAAGTAAACCTCCGCCTCCGCGGCGATTCGGCCGATTTTCTCAATGGGTTGTATCGTGCCGAGTTCGTTGTTCGCATGCATCACGCTGATCAAAATTGTTTCAGGCCTTAATGCCCGCCGAATATCTTGGGGATCGACGATTCCATCGGAACCCACCGAAATGTAGGTGACGTCGATTCCCTGCCGTTCAAGCGCTTGAGCAGCGTTCAAGACAGCGTGATGCTCGATCGCGGTAGTAATAATGTGCTTGCGAGACTGATTCGACGCCGCCACCGAACCAAAAAGCGCGAGGTTGTCGGCTTCCGTGCCTCCGCTCGTAAATACGATTTCCGCGGGCTTCGCGCCGATTAGCGCTGCAACGGAATCGCGGGCTCCGTCCACCGCGGAGCGTCCCCGCTGGCCGCAAGAATGAATCGAGCTCGCATTTCCGAAATTCTCGGCAAAATACGGCAGCATCGCTTCAAGGACCTCGCGGTCCACGGGCGTCGTCGCGTTGTAATCAAGGTAGATATGCATGGCTGCAACGTGAAGCATTCAGAATAGCGGCTGCGCGCCCATGTAGCAAGCGAGACCTGAGCGTTAACGCCGCAGAAATATGCCCGTATGCGTTTAGAGCGAAGTTTGCTTTATTGACTTACCGGAGTTTCATCCACGATGTTGTAGCTGGACGGTACCTGGAACATCGTTTGATCGGGCTCGGCACGATTCACATGCGTGACGGTGACCGTTTGCTCACCCGTTCGTGGGTCGTTGTGTTTCACCAGCATGTTCAAATGGAGCTCTTCGGAATACCAGTATTCGTCGGTCACGACGATTGCTTGTCCAGTGCCGCTAAACTGCGCGGGAATAGTTTTGCTCCTCCGCGTTCCGTGAACTTCCACATTTTCCATCGTGTCGCCGCCCAGGTCTTCCCCTTGAGCGGAAGAGTTGGTGACCTGCCTCGACGGGTCCATTTCCGCCTTGGAGAGAACGCTTTGCCTCGCGATATGTGTGACAGGGTCCATGAAAGTGCTCTGCCGGTTTTGCGGATCGTATAAGTGCATCGAAACAATCCGCGGAGTTCCATTGAACGACGAGGGCACCAGTGTCCTACGCTCGTTATAAATGCGTCCCGCGGAATCGCGCGCAATATTGTTAAACGTTTTCTTCTGCTCGGCGGAACCGTCAGGCAGCACTTGAGAGCTTTCCACTTCAACGGTGGCAGAAAATGGAACATTCGGGACAGGTGTGACGAAAACTCCGGCAATATGTTGCTCAACACCGCGGTAGGGTGGCGGCGTCGACGCCGTTTCCTGGCAAAACGCTGCCGCTGACGAAAGAACAGCGAATGCCAGCACGGCAGAAAATTTCATGATGCAATTCCCGAGCATGTCTACCTCAACACGGTAAATGTTAACTCAATCCTAAACAAAACAGAAGGTATCCGCTCCGGCCATAGCGTTGTGACCGGAGCCCACGAGCTGGAGAGCTCTAAAACGCGCGATTTCGACTTAGAGCAGAAATACAGCGTCTACCCGATGCATGGCTGTGCTTCACCGCGATAACCTTGAATTTAGCACTGTCTGGCGCTGGGGCCGTCCGAGAAGAAGGAAAGATGCCCACCCGAATTTTGATAGCCGATGACCATGAAGTAGCCCGCGCTTCATTGAAATTAATGATCGCTACCCAAAGCGACTGGGAACTGGTCGCGCAAGCCGCAGACGGCGCCGAAGCGGTCGAAAAGGCCAAAGCGGAATGTCCGGACGTAGCAGTGCTGGACATACAAATGCCCGCATTGGACGGCATCCAAGCCGCGCAGCAAATTTTAGCCTCCTGTCCCCGCGTTGCCGTACTAGCGATCAGCCTCCACGAACCTCCTCCGTTGCTCGACAAGCTCAAGCAAATCGGTGTCCGCGGCTTCGTTCCCAAGCGGCAAATTGGCAGCGAGCTTGTTGCCGCGGTTGAAACCATCCTCAAGGGCGGCCTGTGGTTTAAAGCTAGTCCCGAAGACAACGCATTACAGCGCGGAGCCACTCAGCGCTAGCCGAAACAGTTCCTAAACGCCGCCATTAAATTCCCTCTAACAAGACCACCGTTGAAACTTAGCTGCCTTATACTTTGGTAGTGAAGAAACTGAATCAACGAGGAATGGCGACGCTGCTCGCTCTCGGCGCCCTGGCGCCGGCCGCTGGATTCGTATCTGCTCATGTCTCGGCCGTTCAAATCCCAGCGATCATCCGCACCGTTCAAACCCAAGAAAAAACTGAATTGGGAGAATTTTATGTGGTGCGCCAAGCCGTTTCCAATAATGGCCCTGCTTGGTCCGACACTATTCTGGACGTGCGCGACGAAGTGGGCGGTGCGCGCGTACGCGAAATCCGAATTGCGCCATTGAACCGAAATTGCGCGCACATCGTCACCGTCAAGGCGGTGGAAACCGTGCTGCCGAATACAACCGCTGCAAAAGTAGCCGGAAGATTCAAGCTCTGCTCCTACCCCGAAGAGGATTTCGCCGGTGTGATTGAGGTAGCCAAACGGAGTAACATCGAACCGGACAGCCTCGAGTCGGCCGCGAACCAAACAATCGTCGCGAAATGTGGCACTAAGGAAATTTTGTACGAGCTTCCCGATCAGGATTTGCTGAAATTCGAAGCCTTGAAAAGAGCTGACGCCAGAATTGCCGCGCTTTGGGACTTGAAGGACGACGTCGAAGACCGCGCCTTCGGTAAGGATTTTGCTTTCGCCAAAGCCACTGCCGAGCAGGACAAAGAGCGCCAGGAGTTGGGTGCAAAATTTGCACCAGAAATTCTAGCCGGCAAGTTCGACTCGGGATTTTCCGATCGCACGTGCGCCTTCGCGGAATGTCGTGACCATAACGCAAAGTCAGCCTTGCAAGGTTACCGAGGGCCTATCGACGACAAAGACCCGGCTTTCGTAGAACTACTAAACGTCAAGTCACTCCACCTGGCTAAATTCGATCTTCCTTCGTTCCCGCGAGAGGCGCAACGCACGCTCGCGCAAGGCGAAGTGCGCCTAAGAATATTCTTCGACCCTGCAACGGGGCTGGTCACCAATGCAGAGCCTTTGTCGGGCGACGACAAATTGCAAGATGCCTCGGTGAAAGCCGCGCAATCCTGGCGATTCGAAACGGGCGCAGCGTTGAAGTCGCCGGTCGAAGTGACACTACGATTTGGATTTCACTGCCCGGCAAAATAAAAATCAATCACGCTACTAAGACGTGTGCGCCGGCGCGGATATGCTAGATCGAATCAACGCCTCCACCTGATTCCACACTTGAGGATCGCATTCAATTTCCGTGTGTGCTTTCGTCAGATGACGGTCCCACCACGGGTAATCGCCATAGCAATCCACCGGCTTGGTTTTGTAGTCGAATCGATAATTCCCGATGATGCGCGTGCGCGACGGGTCTGCGGCCCGAATTTCCGCCCGCCCATGCAGCCGTCCGTATGGCTGATAGAAATTGGCGGCTGCTTCCACGTTGGACGGAATGATTGAGTCATCCTCGTGGAATTTGCCAACACTATCCACCTGCACGGTGAGAAGAACCGGAATATCCGCTGCACCAAGCTGGCGAGCGAGCTTTACCGCCGCCGCCGCTCCCCAGCTATGGCCATAAAGAACGATACGGGCATTCTTTTTTTCATTTTCCGAGAGCTTTCCAGTGTGGCTTGTATTCAGTAGCTCTACAATTTTCTTGTAAGCATCATCTGTACGGCGATTATCGAAAACCTGCACGTACACACCGGAAGGATAGTCATGGCGCAGCCGCGTTGCGAGCTCTACTTCGCTATGCACCGGATCGTTAGGGCTCACAAACCCGCCGACAAATCCGACCACGATAGCTGGCGGCGATGTTGAATCCGAATCCGCACGGACAAGTTGCGCTCCCAAAGACAACATGATCAGCAGCAGGAACAACAAAACTAGAAATAATCTGTGGGTTCGAAGCATTACCTGCGTCCATGATAGCAAACTGGCTGTTCGACGTGAACTCTGCAAGGAAAAAATGCCGGTAGACTAATAAGGATGTAGCAAGCGGGCTATCCCGATTTCGTCGAAGTCTCAGGCCAAATCGCAGTCATCATCAATCCCACCGCGATACCTATTGAAACTTCAATGAATCGATGCAAAGAGATTATCCAGGCCGCCTTTAGATGAGCGATTAACATGGTAATTGCCAGCGTAATCCCAGCAAAGCGATACGCAGGCTTATCGAGCCTCAAAGCCGCGCAAATTATCCCCAGGGCAAATACACCCAGCGCGAAAATGAAAACATTCTCCCCAAAGTAAGTGGCCAACAACGCTCCGGCCGCGGCTCCGAGCGCGGTACCTACAAAGCGCTGCCACGATACCTTGAACGCGGCTCCCAGCGTTGATTGCGTCACCACGAGTGTAGTGATAGCAGCCCAGTAAGATTCAGGCAGCTTGAATAGTTGCGCGATCAACAATGATGCGAGCGCGCCAATCGTGATGCGCGTTGCGTGAATCACGCCCTGCTTGTCAAGCTTCAGGACATCTGAGTTACCCCGGGCTGGCATACCGCCTCCTGGAAAGCGCGTCGATTAGTGTGGGCCCCACACGCAAGAAAGTCTCAGGCCGCTTGTTTGACGCTCACGGCGCCATGGGCGCGTCATGCTAACCCGCTTTTGAAACATTTTCCGCGCGCACGCGTAATAATAGGCAAGAGAGGTGCGCCATGGACCAAAACGATAGACCCAGGCACTTAGGCTCAATCACCGGTGCGCTGTTCCTGATCGGCCTCGGGGTTTTCTTTCTCTTAATCAATTTGATGCCGAATTTCGATCCGTGGTCCGCGCTCTTTCGATACTGGCCGGTTGTGCTGATATTACTTGGCCTCGGAAAAATGTGGGACGCCTATCGAGTTCGCCAGAATCCTGGCACGCGCGACCCAGGGTCTTCGGGAACCGTAGTCGCTTTGCTGGTTTTCCTAGCCATCATTGGGTTTGCGGTGCTGGTCGGAAAAGGCGGATCTGCAGCCACTGTTCACGATACTCAAGCCATCGAGTTGCAGGGCGCCAAATCCGTGAATGCCGATATCGAAATGCCTGCCGGGAAACTCTTGTTAACAGGAGGCTCCAGTCGCTTGCTCGATGCCGATTTCAATTATCGAACCGCCGAGGGAAAGCCCAGCGCCTCCTATACGGTGAATGGCGACAAGGGCCAGCTCGAGGTAACTCAAGAAGAGAGGCACATTCATTTCGGCGGCAGGCGCAACGATTGGACTCTCCGTTTCGGCAACGCCATTCCCCTGGACCTGAAGCTCGAACTGGGAGCCGGGCAGAGCGATCTCAACCTGAATGGGATGAATATTACCCGCCTTGAAATCAACATCGGCGTAGGCCAAATGAATCTGGATCTCACGGGCGACCGAAAACAAGATCTATTAGTGGACATTCAGGGCGGAGTCGGCTCGGCGCGCATCAAGCTGCCAAAAAATGTCGGAGTGCACGTGGACGCTTCCGGCGGCATCGGCAGCATAAACGCCCGCGGAATGCGCCGCGAAGGCGACGCTTACGTGAACGACGCTTACGGCAAAACTCACCCAACCATTCAGGTGAACGTGCAAGGTGGCGTGGGTGAAATCAGCTTGGTCCAAGAATAGGAGCAGCCGAATCCTGCCGCGACAATCTTTTAGGCCGCAAGAAAAAAACCTATTGAGGTAAAGATTTCTCCATAAAACTCACCTGATCGCTTTTCATCTTCTTCAGACCTTCCGTCGGCAAATAGATCATGTGCCCCGCTTCGTATGTAGCGTAAGAAACGTTATCGCGGTATTTCTGAGGCAAGTCCAGATGATCGATGGTGTAATTCGCCGCAAAATACGGAGTGGCCAAATCGTAGTAGCCCTCCATCACCAGAACTTTCAAGTAAGGATTCTTCACGATCGCTTCTCGCAGCGCCGATGCCGTATCCGGAAAGCCCTGAATTGCCGATCCCCAGTCCCACTTGTCGAACCCCGCGCTTGCGGCAAAGATGTAATACGGCATATCGGTCTTGTACCCCAGCTCTGAACGCACGTAGTTATTAAAGACAGAAGTGAACGGCGGCTCTGTAGCCGAGCCAGTTGGGTCGTAAAACTGCGTGTCTAGCAGTCCGTTGGGATCCGGGCCGGTGAAACGTCCATCCAAACGTCCCACGCGCAGCTTCTGATCGATAAGCAAATAATGTGTAAACTTCCCGACGTCGATGCGCAGATTCGCTTCGTCGATTATTTCTTTGCTGATTCCGGTATAGCGCGACAACTGTTCGATCACTTTTTGCCGTTCTTCGGGCGTAAGCGCGTCGCCCTTTGCCAGCGCCGGAGCATATTCGTCGTAAGCCCACTTCTCGGAGTCCATCCTCGCTTTGGCCATATCCTGCGCGAGATCGGGCGCGAGCTTGTGGTGATATCCGGCGATCATGGTGAAAGAAGGAACCAGAAAGATGAAAGGCTCGTCGTTGGTCTTGTTGTCTTCCAAAGTCTCGAAATTTAGAACCGTCGAGAGCAGCGTGATCCCGTTAAAAGAAATCCCTCGATCCGCCAGGTAACCCGCCACTCCCGCGGACCGCGTGGTTCCGTAACTTTCGCCCAGCAAAAATAGCGGAGAACTCCAGCGCTCGTTGCGCGTGATGTATAGGCGAATGAATTCGCTGAAGGATTCGATGTCACCTTTCACTCCCCAAAATTTCTTGAATGTTTCAGAGTCGGCGGCGCGGCTGAATCCTGTGCCGATCGCGTCAATCAGCACCAGATCGGTTTTGTCCAGCAATGTGTATGGATTATCTTCCATACGATAAGGGGCCGGAGGCAGAAAGCCTTCCGGTTGTAACACCACTTTGCGCGGTCCCAGCGCTCCCATGTGCAGCCATATGGAAGCCGAGCCGGGCCCGCCATTGAACGCGAAGGTCAGCGGACGCTTGGCTGCATCCTGTCCGTCCAGAGTGTAGGCGACAAAAAACATTTCCGCTTCGATCTTGCCGTCTGCGCGTTTGATCGGAAGCCGCCCTGCGGCTGCTGTGTATTTGAGCAGCCTGCCGTCAACGGTGATTTGATGGTGCGTCACTACCGGCGGCACTTCGGCCATATCGAAGTGTTCTTCGTTGTCTTTGTCCTTATCGCCCCCCTCTCTGGAAGTTTTTTGTTCGGGTGCCGCGGCCGCCTCCGGATTCTTCGCGGCGTTCTCCGGCGGCTTGTTCTCGGTGTTCTTAGCGGCCGCCTGCTGCTCCGACTTCTTGGCCGGGGGCGCTTGATTCTGAGTCGCGTTGGACTGCGCGAATACCGCGCTTATCAACAAAAACGAAAACAAAATTGCCGCTATCAAAGAACGCACTTCGGCCTCCCCAAAGGAATCTTTTTTGCAGCTCGAAAGCGCCGACAGTCTATCTCAGTTTTTCTTCGCGAACAAAGTATTGGTCGTACCGTATCTCTGGGACATGTGATGCGCCCACGTTACTGAATGGCGCACGCGGTCTTGACACAGCTGTAGGCGGGCGTTAGCGTCGAGAAGAAGCGCATGCATCAGCCACAGCGCGGAAATCACGGGAGCAAACCTTGGCGCGGCCCATCATTACCTTAACTACAGACTACGGCACCAACGATCATTTGGTGGGAGTGCTCAAAGGCGTCATCCTAAATATCAATCCGGACGTGAACATCGTTGACATCACGCACAGCGTTCTGGCACATGACGTTCTTGACGGCGCGCTGACCATCAGCCAGGCCTATAAATATTTCCCCTCGAAGACGATTCACCTGGTCGTGGTCGATCCCGGAGTAGGCACCGCGCGGCGCCCCATTCTCGTGGCCGGCGACACGCACTATTTTGTGGCGCCTGACAACGGAGTGCTCTCTGCAATTTACGATAAATCGGAATCGCTCTATGTATGGAACATCACCTCGGAACATTATTTCAGGCAGCCGGTCAGCAACACATTTCACGGCCGCGACATTTTCGCGCCAGTAGCCGCTTGGCTTTCGAAATCGTGGCAGACAGCGAGTTTTGGCGAAGAGGTAACAGACTTCGTTCGCTTTGCTATTCCAAAACCAAAAACCTCTGGAAACACCGTAAAAGGAATCGTCCTGCGCACAGATAATTTTGGCAACCTGATTACAAATTTAACTCCAGAGGATGTGCCCGCGTTGGTCGCGCCGGATGCAAAATTTACAATCCGCGTGGGAAACGCCGCAGTCACCAAGATGGTGCCCACATTCGCGCAAGGCACGGGCACTGAACCGTTCGCAATTATCGGATCGAGCGGTTACATCGAGATTTGCGTCAATAAAGGTAACGCCGCCCGGACAATTGGTGCAGGCCGCGGTGCCGAAGTCACTGTCGAACTAGCTTAAACGGGAAATCCGCGTGGTGTTCCGCGCCAAACGTCAGCGAGCCAACGTTGTAACCACTAGATACGCACGCATGCGCGGATCCATCCAGTCTCGAAGCGCATCGCCCAGAAGATTAAACGCCAGCACAGCAGTCATTACCGCCAATGCAGGAAAAATTACCAGATGCGGTGCGTCAAACAGGTGGCCGCGCGCGTCGTTCAACATAGCGCCCCAGCTCGGCATCGGCGCCAAAACTCCCACACCCAAAAAGCTCAACGTGGATTCAGCGAGTATCGCTCCAGCCATGGCAATCGTCGCTTGCACCAGAATAGGCTGCAAAATATTCGGCAGCAGATGTCGCACGAGTATGCGCATGTCTGAAGCACCCACGGACCGTGCCGCCAACACGTACTCCATTTCCTTTGCCTGCAAAATTTGCGCGCGAGCCAGTCGCGCATATCCCGCCCAACCAGTGATGACCAGCGCCAATATCACTTTTCCGAGCCCCGGACCTAAAAATGCGGCAAACGCGATAGCTAATAAGATTCCGGGGAACGAAAGAAATGCGTTGATCAACACGATGTTTACAAAACGGTCGAACCAGCCGCCAAAATAACCTGCCAACGCACCAATCGCGAGCCCCACAATCCCCGCGCCGAGCACTACGCTCACGCTCACGATCATCGAAACGCGCGCGCCATAAATAATCCGCGATAGGATGTCCCTGCCAAGTTCATCTGTCCCCATCCAATGTGCTGCGTTGGGAGCCATCAGGCGTGCTGGAAGGTTTTGTGCCGTAGGGTTCGCAGGCGCGAGCCATGGCGCGGCAAGCGCAATTACAACAAGAAACAAAGTCAGCGCTAGCCCCACTCGTCCGGGGCCGCTTTGACGAAGAAATTCACGCAGGCCGTTCATTCGAAGCGCACCCGCGGATCCACAAACGCATAAACCAAGTCGGTCAGCAGGTTCACGACAACATACGAAACCGCGATCATCAAAATACATCCCTGCAGTAACGGATAATCTCGCGCGCCAATCGCCTGAACCGCGAGCCTTCCAATTCCAGGCCACGAAAAAATTGATTCAGTAACGATGGTCCCCGCGAGCAGCGTGCCGAATTGCAATCCCAGAATTGTAATGATCGGAATCAGCGCGTTGCGAAATGCGTGGCGAAACAAGACGGCGGATTCGGAAAGTCCTTTCGCGCGCGCCGTGCGAACGTAATCGCTGGAAAGCTCTTCAATCACGGAACTGCGCACCATGCGCGTCAGGATAGCCGCCAGCGCCGCGCCTAGCGTCACGGCCGGCAGAATCAAATGCGCAGGCCCGCCTCGTCCTGAAACCGGAAGCCAGCCCAGAATCACAGAGAAAATAAGTATCAAGACCGGACCCAACGCAAAATTTGGCACCGAAAGACCAAATAAAGTAAGAAAGCCAATCGCATGGTCGGTTGATGTCCCCCGTTTTTGCGCGGACATCAATCCCGCGGGTATTCCAATGCCGGCGCAAACCAGAAGCGCAACAAAAGCCAACTCTAGCGTTGCCGGATAATGCGAAATCACCACTTGCAGCACCGGCTGCTGAAAACGAAACGATTCCCCAAGGTTGCCGTGAGCGATTCCCGCGAGATACCGCCCGTATTGCACGGGAATCGGCAGGTCAAGTCCCAGCGTATGACGAAGTTGCTGCAAATCGTCCGCGCGCGCGCCTTCCCCCAACATTTGTGCCACAGGATCGCCCGGCATAATGTGCGCCAGCATAAAAACCATGGTCACGATTAGCCACAGCGCGGGCAGAGCAAGCAAAAGGCGGAAGGAAATATAACGGATCATTTCGCGCGCCGCGCTTTCGCGGCAACTTTTTTCTCAGAGGATGGATTCGTATCTGTCTTCGCCGGCGTGGCAAACATATTTTTCTGCTCTGCCGTTTGCGGCAAGGCATTCGCGGACGCAGCCTCAGTCGCAGGCGGCCCAGTCACGCCAGCCGCGCGAAGCGGTTTGATTTTCACCCGCGAGACGCGGCGGTGTTCCATCTCCATCACGGTGAAACGATATCCATCCGCTTCGAAGCTCTCGCCGCCGCGCGGAATAAAGCCTAGCCGGTTCAACACGAACCCGCCGATAGTTTCATACGACGGATCATCCGGCAGAACAATGTTGTACTGCGCCTCAAGTTCGCGAACGTTGATTCCAGCGTCGAAAATCATCCCGCCATCGGGCAAGACCAACGGATGCTCCACCACGTCGAACTCGTCGTGAATCTCGCCAACCATCTGCTCCAGAATGTCTTCCAGCGTGGCAAGCCCGAGAATACTCCCGAATTCGTCAACCACCATCGCCAGTCCGGTGCGCCTCGAACGAAATTCCACCAGCAGCTCGCTCACCGGCTTTGTTTCGGGAACGATCAAAACATCTCGCAGCATGTTTCGCAGTTGGAATTCCGCCGTTGGAATATTTTCTTCCGCCCGCCGCGCGCGTTCGAGCAACACCCAAATCATATCCTTGATATGCACGAAGCCAAGAATATGGTCGAGCGTGCCTTCGTAAACAGGAATGCGCGATCGCTGCGTGGTGGCAAACATCTTCATCGTGTCTTCCAGGTTAGCGTCAGCCGGAAGCGCGTGCATGTCCGGACGCGGCACCATCACCTCGCGTACCTGCACCTGATGCAATTCCATCGCCGCTTGAATGAATTTTACTTCCGGGGCGGGCAACAAACCGCGGTCCTGCGCCTGCTGAATCATTACCTGTAATTCCTCAGTGGAACGCACCAGCGTATGGCTGTGCGGCGACACGATGCCCAGAGCGCCCACGATTTTTTCAGCGAAGCCGTCGAGCAAATCGATAGCCCAACGAAACGTGTTCAAGAACCAGTGGAACGGTCGCGCAATAATCAGAGCCACGCGTTCGGCCCGCGCGAGGCTCAAACTCTTTGGTACCAGTTCGCCCAAAACAACTTGCAGCACGGTAAGCAGTGCGAACGCGATTCCTAACGCCACTCCGTGAGCAATCACAGCTGCCCACGGTCGCGGAATCGCTTGCACTAGCGGACTCAGAATTCCCGCCAGCGTAATTTCCCCAAGGTATCCGAGCGAAAGACTGGCGAGCGTGATTCCCACTTGGACGCCCGAAACCACACGGCTCAAATCGCTAAGCAGCGATTCCACAATTTTCGCCCGTGCGTCCCCTTCTTCAACCAGTTGCCGCACACGCGAGAGACGCACCGCTACAAGCGAAAACTCTGCCGCGGCGAAAAATGCGTTCACCGCTACCAGAGCGAGCACCGCAAAAAGATGGAGAGCTACCATGCGCGCGCGCCCTCAGCCAAGCGCGGAACCGAACCGTACTCCGCGCAGAGCGCTACATTCGCGTAGCCACAACATAATGGAGGGAGAGATGGGGCAGCCATCCCCGGAATTTTACCAAGACCGGCGTCCGAGTGGGAGAATTCCAAGCCCGGATGCGCCACTCTGACACGCGCCGCCGAACATCGGCGCCGTTCCGGGACAGTCTCGAAACCGTTTTTTAGGGATCAATACGAACGCGTCGCGCGGGGATCGCGAGAGTGGCACGGGATCCAGCGCGCGCGGAAGACGTACGACGCGCCGTCAGCCTTCGCCTCGGCACAGCCTTGCTCGTTGCATTCACGCTATAACGACACCGCATGAGCCAACTTTGAGACAAAGGATTCCGCAGGACTGCTCCCACCTTTCCGCTAGAGCTTAGCTTATCGTTTCGCTCCGATTTCGTATCACAGAGGGGCCGATCCCGTAGCCCCGTCGCCTATACGCAGAATCGCGAGCCGCAAAATTGACAAGAACTTGTTGGCCTTCTCCGACGTGCGCTAGAATGCTGCCTGGCGAAATCTAAACGCGCTCTTGGCGCAGCGCGACGAGGAAGAATGAATCTAGTGCCGAACAAACCAGCACCTGCGGAGCCGTCGCGCAAAGGCGATTTCGAAAAGTCGCTCACGCGGCTCGAAGAAGTGGTGAAACGCATGGAAGGTCCCGACCTCTCTCTCGATGAGGCTATGAAACTCTTTGAGGAAGGCGTCACTCTTTCGCGCGAGTGTCAGAAGCAACTGGAAGAAGCCGAAGGCCGCGTTGAAATTCTACTGAAGAAAGCGGACGGCAAAATTGTGGCCGAGCCTTTCAATCCCGACAATGGCCCGTCCCATAAGGCATAACTTGCCTCTCTTTTTTTATCCATCTCCCAGCATCGCACCGGTGATCTCGTGAGCGCGCCGGATTTTTTTCAGCAGGACCACGCCGCGATCGAGACCGCGCTGGGAAAACTCTTGCCGGTTGAGTCCGCGCCCCCTGCTTCGATCCACCGCGCAATGCGCTATAGCGTTTTTGCCGGCGGCAAACGTATTCGCCCCATCCTTTGCTACGAGTCCGCAAAACTTTTCTCTCCTGATCCCGCGCCCGCGATTCCAGTTGGCTGCGCGCTCGAATTCATTCATACATATTCTTTGATCCACGACGATTTGCCCGCTCTCGACAACGACGATCTCCGCCGCGGAAAAGCCACAAACCATAAAGTGTTCGGCGAAGCTATCGCTATCCTTGCAGGCGACGCCTTGCTTACGCTCGCTTTTCAGACGCTTGCCGATTCCGCGATTGAACCCGCGCGCCGTGTTCGCGTCATCTCCGAAATCGCCGCCGCTGCCGGTACCGTCAATGGAATGGTCGGCGGACAAGTGGCCGACATCGAGGCGGAGAAAAAGCCCGCCGACGCCGCCATGCTGGAATACATTCACCGCTCGAAAACGGCAGCTTTGATTTGCGGCTCAATCGTCGCTGGTGCGATTGCCGGAGGCGCTGGCGACGACGACGTGGAACGATTGCGCCGCTTCGGCCAACAAATCGGCTGGGCATTCCAGGTTGTGGACGACATCCTGGATGTCTCCGAATCCTCCGCAGCGTTGGGAAAAACCGCGGGCAAAGATCAAGCCCAGCAAAAAGCCACCTACCCCGCTCTATATGGTCTAGAAAAATCGCGCGAGATCGCCAATGGCCTGGAAACCAAAGCCCTGCGTGAACTTGATTGTTATGGTCAACGTGCAGCCCGGCTCCGTGAACTGGCTCAATTCCTCGTCGCGCGTCGCAACTAAGGTTCGTTACAAAATCCTGCCATGAAATCGAATTCGCCCAACGAGGATGCGGACCGCAACACCTCACAGAAGCGAACGCGCCACGGAAAGTCGCGCATCGATGTACTGCTTGTCGAACGCGGTTTGGCCCCTTCGCGCGAGAAAGCTCAGGCGATGCTTCTGGCAGGAAACATCCTCGTCAATGGTCAGAAAATCGAAAAGCCCGGCACGCAAACAGCAAACGACGCCCAAATTGAAATCATCGGCGAGACTTTGCGTTACGCCAGCCGCGGCGGTCTAAAGCTCGAAGGCGCGTTGGATGATTTTGGTGTCTCCCCGCACGGCAAAGTTTGCCTGGACGTCGGAAGCTCTACCGGAGGCTTCACGGATTGCCTGCTGCAACAAGGCGCCGTTCGCGTTTACGCCGTGGACGTCTCTGCCGATCAACTGGACTGGAAGCTGCGCAAAGATCCCAGAGTAGTCACGGTCGAACGCAACGCGCGGTACCTGCGACCCGAAGATATTCCTGAGCGGTCTGCCCTCATCACCATGGACGTCTCATTCATCTCAGTCACAAAAGTTCTTCCTGCAATTGTTCCGCTGGCAGTCGCCGGCGCCGATTTCCTGATTCTCATCAAGCCACAATTTGAACTGGAAAAGCGCGAAGTCGGTAAAGGCGGAATTGTCCGTGACACTTTACTGCACCAGAAAGCAATCGAGCGCGTTAGGGCGGCAGCCACTGAACTATCTCTGGATATCTTGGGCCTGCGCCCAAGCCATTTAACCGGAGCCGAGGGCAATCAGGAGTTTTTTCTCCACGCCCGCGCGCGTGGGTAGAGTAGAATTCCTCCTCCAAATGATTCGTGCCGCTGGCATCATCTGCAAACCAGTTAAGGAAATGGTCTCGTCCGTTGTCCCACCTCTTGCGGAATGGCTGCGAGCGCGCCAAATCGAAGTTTTCGTGGACCAGGAAACGGAAGCCTGCATCCACACGAGTTTCCCGGCGTTAGCGCGCGAAACACTCGGCCAAAAAGTCGATCTCATCATTGTTCTCGGCGGCGACGGCACACTTCTTTCCGCTGCCCGTGCCCTTCATGGGCAGAACGTCCCAATTCTCGCGGTGAATCTCGGCGGCCTCGGTTTTCTTACCAGCGTTACTCTCGACGAGCTTTATCCTCTTCTCGAGCAAGTTATAAAGGGCGAGCATCGCATCGGCGAACGCATGATGCTCGAAGCGGAAATTCTGCGCAGCGGAAAAGCTGCCGAGCGCGAGCGCGCGTTGAACGAAGCGGTCAGCAACAAAGCGGCGCTCGCGCGCATGCTGGATTTCGACGTGTTTGTGGATTCGCGTCACGTAGGCCGCTATCGCGCGGATGGAATTATTGTCGCCACCCCGACGGGATCCACGGCCTATTCCCTTGCCGCAGGCGGCCCTATTCTTCAGCCGGATCTCGACGCATTCGTGATCACGCCGATTTGTCCGCACATGTTGACCAACCGTCCCCTTGTAATCCCCGATACATCGCGCGTGGAATTGGATTTCACCGCAGCGCAAGAGCCCGTCTACTTGACGCTCGACGGTCAAATCGGATTTCAACTCGAGCCGCAAGATCACGTGGTCATCACCAAATCTTCGTCCAAAGTTAAGTTTGTGCGTCCGCCGAGGAAAACGTACTACGAGGTATTGCGGAATAAACTTCGCTGGGGAGAACGGTAGAGAAGGTAAAAGGCATTCAAGATCCCTCCGGCGCGTTGCGCCGTTCGGGATGACTATCCTCGCCGGATAGTCACTTCACTTTCAACACCACAAGCGTGCGATCGTCAAACGCGTGGCGCCCATCCGAAAACCCATCCACCGCTTCCAATATACGATCCGCGATATCACCAGCCGCGATCGCATGATTCTCGGATATGAGAGCTCCGAGCCGGTCGTGCCCGTAAAACTCCATCGTCGTGGGGTTCTGCGTATCGCCGATCCCGTCGGAATAGAACACGAGTATGTCGCCGGAGTTCAGAATGTAACTTTTCTGATCGTACGTAGCATCTTCAAACATTCCCAGCGGGAATCCTTCCAGGGGAATTCTCTCGCACCTCCCGCCGTGATAAAGGAACGGCTGTTCCTGCCCCGCATTCGATATACGCAGCTTATGGCGTCCACGATGCCACGTCGCGATACACAGCGTCATGAACCGCCCTTCAATCCGCCGTTCGCCCAAAAATCCGTTAACTGCTCGCAGCATTTCAGCAGGCGGAAGTTTCTGCGGGCCCAAACTGCGTAGCGTTCCAATCGCCACTGCGCCGTAGAGAGCCGCGGCGCTCCCCTTCCCGCTGACATCGCCCATGGCGATCGCCAATTCCTGCGGACCGTAGCGCAAAAAATCGTAAAGATCGCCGCTCAACTCACGCGACGACACCACACGCGCCGCAATATCGAGTCCGTACTCCGGCCCCGGCAATCGAGGCAGCAACGCACCCTGAATACGCCGCGCGGCGCTCAAGTCTCGCTCCATGCGCGCTTCGTCTCGCGCCACTTGCTCGTAGAGCCGCGCGTTCTCAATCGACACAGCCAGGTGCGCCGCAAGTATCGAGAGCGCCTGCACATGATCGGGAGTGAAATAGTTCAGCTGCGGACTCTCCAGGTCCATCACGCCAATCACTCGGTCCTTATAAAGCATCGGCACAGCCATCTCCGACCGCGTCTCCGGATTCACCATTAAATAACGCGGATCGGCCTTCACGTCCGGAACTACCACAGGACGCCGTGCGGAAGCAGCCGCGCCCACAATGCCTTCGTGTCCCGGCACCGCATATTTTTCCTGCGTGCGCTGCCCGAATTTCACCGTGACGCGATGACGAAAAACCTTGTCGTTCTCGTCGTACAACAAAATGGAAAAAATCTGGTAATCGATCAGCCGCTTGGTAAGCTCTGCCGCCCGACGCAGAACTTCTTCCACCGAGAGGGAAGAATTCGCCTCGCGCGCTACTTCATTCAGCAGCAACAACGTCTCGGCCTGATTTTTTTCGTGCTCGAACAGTCTGGCATTCTCAATGGCGCCCGCTATTCGGCTGGCCACCAGCGTCAAAATATTCTGCTGATCGGTCGTGAAATAATCAGGCTGGCTGCTCTCAATATCCAAAACGCCAATCACGCGCCCGCGCACAATCAGCGGCACAGCCAACTCAGATTGCACCGCGTCCAGCGCATTCAAATAACGCGGGTCCTTCCGAACGTCCCCCACGCGTATCGGCTGACCAGTTGCTGCGGCTGAACCAATGATTCCTTCCGCCATCGGGATGCGCCAGTGTTTCACCACTTCCGGCCGGTGCCCGATTGCAAAACGAAAATACATCTGGTCCGTGCCTTCTTCGGGCAGCACCACCGCAAAAATTTCGTAATCGATCAGTCGTTTGATTTGAGCCGCCGCGCTGGCCAGCACTTCATCTAAATTCAGGGAGGCGTTAATTTCCTCGCTGATCTCCGCGAGGATGGCGAGAGTTTCAGCCGGGATTTCCACTTTCGAATTGAGTCCAAGCGAATCCATAGTAAGTAAATCGAATGACTCGGTCCCCGCCGAGGGAGGCTTCAGCCCGCGCCAAACGAAAACATTCTCGTTTGTCGCGCCCATTTCGGCTAATTATAACAGGCGTACGATAAAGGCCGCGGGACAAATCCAGGAAAATTCAGCGAACTTAATGTTTGCCGCTCGCGCCAGCCGAACTTGGCGGAGCCGCGCGACGAAACTCTTCCACAATCTTCACACCTGAACTCGACCCAATCCGCGTGGCCCCGGCCTCCACCATTTCTTGCAGGTCGTTCAACGTCCGCACGCCTCCGGCCGCTTTGATCCCCGTGCCGCTCCCAACCGTTTTGCGAATCAACCGCACATCATCCATCGTCGCGCCCCCCGGACCAAATCCCGTGGACGTCTTCACAAAATCCGCGCCGGCTTTTTTCGCCAGCAGCGACCCGCGGACTTTTTCTTCGTTGGTAAGCAGCGCAGTCTCCAGAATCACTTTGCACAGCGCGCCACCGCGATGGCTCTCTTCCACAACTCCCCGAATATCCGCTTCCGCCAGCGCTTCCTGCCCCGATTTCAGCGCGCCGATATTTGTAACCATGTCAATCTCTTGCGCGCCCGCCTTGATCGCCTCGCGCGCTTCCACAGCTTTCACCATCGGCAGCGTGGCGCCTAGCGGAAATCCGACCACCGTGCAAACGCGCACGTTGCTGTCGTGAAGCAATTCCGCCGCCTGCGCAACATTCCAGGGATTCACGCACACCGACGCAAACCCGTAGTCCAACGCTTCGTCACACAGTTTCTGAATGTCGTCGCGCGAAGCTTCCGGCTTTAGCAGCGTGTGATCGATCAACCGCGCGATTTGTGATTCCGTAAGCGGCAAACTCATTCCCTCAGCAAACTCAAAACGCAAACATCCTTCAGGTTGCGATAACGCTCCGCATAATCCAATCCATACCCCACCACAAACTCATCGGGAATCGTAAAGCCAATATAATCGCCCTTAACGTTCTTAATCCGCCGCGAAGGTTTATCCAGCAGCGCCGCCACGCGCAAAGTCTTCGGTTTTCTTTGCTGCAGAACGCGCAATAAATAACTCAGCGTCAGCCCCGTATCCAGGATATCTTCCACCACCACAACGTTGAGCCCCTCAATGCTGCTATCCAGATCCTTCAACACGCGCACCTGCCCCGAAGACTGCTTCCCTTTGCCGTAACTCGACACCGCAATGAAATCAATCGAAGTCTCCAGGCTGATCTCGCGCACAAGATCGGAAAGAAAAATGCACGCCCCCTTCAAAACTCCCACCAGATGTACGCGCTCTCCCTTGAAATCTCTGGTAATTTGATGTGCCACCTGGCGAACGCGCTTCTGAATCGCGGCCCGGCGAATCAAGACCTTTAGTTTTTCGTTCTTCGCCGCGACTGGCATTTTGGTTTCGCCCCGCTGGAAAGGCGGCTACTCTATCGCACAGAATGACGTATGACAAGGCGGCTCTCCACCGATAAATGGCAGAGCATCGACAAAAATATCCATTCGAACAAGTTTCTCAGGGGGGTTACATAATGGCGCCAAATCAATCTCCAGAGCCCTGGCTGCGCGGCACACTACCTGATGTGCCTGCAGTCCCTGGCGCCGTTTTGCACGCACTCGAGCTCGCAAAGGAAGACCTGGCTCGTTGGTGCGGATCGCTCAACGATGCAGAGTTAAATGCGCGCCCCGCAAGCCTTCCTTCCGTAGCTTTCCACCTGCGGCATATAGCACGCAGCATAGACCGTCTGCTCACTTACGCCGAAGGAAACCAACTGACCGCAAATCAACTCGCGAAGATGAAATCAGAATTAGATGCATCAGGGAAACGCGAGGAGCTATTCGAAGAATTGAACTCAGCGCTCCAAACAGGCGCCCAGCGAATTCGTGCGTTCGACGTGACTCGCCTCAACGACCACCGCGAAGTAGGCCAAAAGAAATTGCCAACCACATTGGGCGGGTTGCTCGTCCACGTAGCCGATCACACCCAGCGCCACGTTGGACAAGCGATAACGACATCGAAGATCGTGCTGTCGCAACGAACTTAATCTGCGGCAGCTGAGCTTGCCGCCACTCGCGGCGTTGGTTTCGCGTTCGTGAATTGCGCGGCCTCGGTGGATCCTTCCATCGCGGTGGTTGACGCCGTCCCGCTCGTAATCACCTGTTGCACCGCATCGAAATATCCCGTCCCGACGAAACGCTGATGCTTCACCGCCTCGTAATCGTGCGCTCGCTCCGATTCGAATTCTTTTTCCTGCAGCTCGCAGTAAGCCGTCATGCCGCTCTGCTTGTAAGTGCGCGCCAGATCGAACATGGTCAAATTCAGCGCGTGGAATCCCGCCAGGGTAATGAACTGGAATTTGTATCCCATCGACGCCAGATCATCCTGAAAACGAGCGATCGTGGCGTCGTCCAGATTCTTCTTCCAGTTGAACGACGGCGAGCAATTGTAAGCCAGCATTTTCCCCGGATATTTGGCGTGAATGCCTTGCGCGAATTCCCGGGCCTCCGCCAAATCCGGCTTCGAAGTTTCGCACCAGATCAAATCCACATAAGGCGCGTACGCCAGCCCGCGCGCGATTGCCGATTTAACGCCGCCGCGAATGCGGAAAAAACCCTCAGCCGTACGTTCGCCCGTGATGAACTCCCGATCGCGCGGATCGATATCGCTAGTCAAAAGCGTGGCGCTGTCGGCATCAGTCCGCGCCAGAATCAAAGTCGGCACGCCCATCACATCCGCAGCCAGCCGGGCCGCCACCAGCTTGTGAATCGCTTCAACCGTAGGCACCAGAACTTTTCCGGCCAAATGCCCGCACTTCTTCGCCGACGATAATTGGTCCTCAAAATGTACGCACGCCACACCCGCCTCAATCATTCCCTTCATCAGCTCAAACGCATTCAGGTTGCCGCCAAATCCCGCTTCGGCGTCCGCAATCATCGGAGCAAACCAGCAGGTGTCGTCTTTTCCTTCTGCATGATGAACCTGATCGGCTCGCATCAGCGCCTGATTAATCCGCCTCACCAGATTTGGAACGCTATCAGCCGGGTACAGGCTTTGGTCTGGATACATTTGCCCGGCATTGTTCGCGTCCGCCGCCACCTGCCATCCACTCACATAAATCGCCTTCAGCCCCGCCTTCACTTGCTGCACCGCTTGATTGCCTGTCGTCGCCCCCAACGCGCGAACGAATGGTTCTTCATGCAGCAGCTTCCACAAACGTTCTGCTCCCAGCTTCGCCAGCGTGTGCTCGACATGTACCGAGCCACGCAGCTTCTCAACGTCAGCCGGCGAATAAGGACGAGTTACGCCCTTCCAACGTGGATTTGTTTCCCAATCATTCTGCTTGTGCGAGGAATTGCCGTTCCAGGAGTTTCCGTTGCTGGCCATCGTCTTGCCTCTCTGAGTGGAATCTGGATTTAGGTCTGCGCCGAAGCTGGACCTGGGAAGCTACTTGTGTGGCCCGAGCAGCCTGGACGTGGCCGCGAACTTTCAGGTGGCAACGTTCGAGCGATTGTGCGCCGCACATAGCCAATCAGTCAAACTGATTGTCCTTATCATCTTGATAGAATTGCGTTATCGGTTCCAGTACAATGGTTCTACCCGAAAACCGTAGGTGGAGGGTGCCGCATGGAAATCGATCAAATCGAAACGTTCTTGGCCGTGGCCACCTATGGGGGTTTTCACCGCGCCGCTGGGGCGTTGCGCGTCAGCCAGCCCGCCATCAGCGCGCGCATCCGCGCCTTGGAAGAATCTCTGGGCGTAAAACTTTTCACACGCGTGCATTCTAACGTGGCGCTTTCCCCTGCCGGCAAAGCTCTTCGGCCTGTCGCTGAGCAATTGCTCCGCACGGTTGCTTTAGCGCGGCAGGCGGTCCACGTTCCTCAGCCCACGGCGGGCGGAGTGCTCAACATTGCCGCCGCTCTTTCTATCTGCACTTATTTCCTTCCCGACGTTATGAAGGAGTATCAATCCAAAAATCCAAAAGTACTGGTCAATCTTCGCTCCGGCAATTCCCTGCAGGTCTTAAAAATGGTTCTAGACGGTGAGGCCGACATTGGTGTGGCTCGTTCCTTGCATCATCCCGGAGTCGAAACAACCACCTTGCGCGACGATCCCTTGATACTAGTAGGTCATCCCGCGCATGCGGCCGCGCAACACAGGCAAGTTCGCTTGGAAGAGACCGAATCCTGGCCGCTCATATTCTTCGACCGCGGCTCCAGCGATTGGACTCTTAGTCAGGGCCTCTTCCGCCGCGCCGGTTTGCTGCCAAACGTCGTCTTGGAAGTGGAAACCATCGAAGCAGCCAAAAAAATGGTGGAGCGCAAACTCGGCCTCAGCTTCCTTCCCCAAATTGCTGTCACCACCGAATTACGACGGGGCAAACTCGTCGCCATCGAAATCATCAACGCGGAACCGCTGCGGCGAAACCTCGACGTAATCCACCCTCGCCATCGCGCCCTTTCGCCCGACGCTCAAGCCTTCCTCCTGCTATTGCAAAACGCTGCCGCCACGCCCGTCCCGCTAACCCAAAAGCCAAAGAAGCTCAAACACGCTCGAAAAAAACGCCGATGAAGGATCGCCCCTCCCACGATTATGCTAAATTCCAGTCCCCTTCAAATACCAAGGCAAATTGGCGATTACAACGTTGTCATTTCCTCGCAACAACATCACTCCCTTCAAGAGTTCCGCGCGATTGCTTTGCAGGAAGTAATGATACCAATGCTGCTCGATTAGCTCGGGAACCAGCAGAACAATCTGGCACGACGGATGCTCGGTCTGAATCTTCAGCACGTAGTCTACGATCGGCGTGATCACAAGTCGGAACGGTGACTCCAACTCCACATATTTCGGCACTGGCAACCCGGCTCGCTGAGCCGGCTCTTCCACCAGTCTCTTCCAATCGTCCTTCAGCTGCTCCTTCTGTTCTTCTTTGCACACGTGCACCGCGTGAATATCGCTTGAGATCGTTAAAGCCACTTGCAGGGCTCTTTGAGTCAGCTTGCCCCAGGTCTGCACTGGCAAAACTACCACCGGAGGCTTGCATTTCGAGACGTCCAGCGGCTCCTTGCTGACCAGCTCCGCGTCAACACGCACAAAATATCCCTTCACGCGCATCATCAGAAAAAGAAGCGCGGGAATCAGCAACGCCGTGACCCAAGCCCCTTCCACAAACTTCGCAACGAGCACAACGATCACCGTCACACCCGTCGCAAAAGCGCCCAAGCCGTTGATGAAAATACTTCGCCCTGAGCCTGGACCTTTATTCTTCTTCCAATGCGCCACCATTCCGGCTTGTGAAAGAGTGAACGCCAGAAACGCTCCCACCGCATACAGCGGTATCAATCGATCGGTCACGCCGCCGAAAAGAATCAAGAGCGAGCCTGCTAGGATCGCCAGGACGTAAATTCCTCGCGAATAAACCAGCCGGCGTCCGCGAAGGCTGAATGAATCCGGAAGATAGCCATTCAACGCGATAGCGCGGCACAATCGCGGGAAATCAGCGAATGCAGTATTGGCCGACAACGCCAGTACGACCAGCACCGATCCAATCGTGACGTAATAAAAAACGCCCCGCCCCGCCACCGCCGCAACAATCATCGACAGTATGCTCTGATATCCTTGCTGCCCCGGGTCGGTCGCCACGATATGGTAAGCGCGCACCAGATAAGCGATTCCTGCGAGCATCACCATCAAGAGTCCAATAATGATCGTAAGAACGCGCCGCGCCGTATTCACCACCGGCTCGCGAAACGCGCGCACTCCATTGCTCACCGCTTCCACACCGGTCATCGCTGTGCAGCCACTCGAGAAGGATTTCATCAGCAGCCACACGCTCACCGCTGCTACCGCCGGCCCGGGCGCTGGCGGCGCTACCACTGGAACCGGATGTCCGTCCGCCATAATCGACTTGAACACTCCAAACCCAAGCGCAGCCAGCAAGCTCCCAATGAATATGTAGGTCGGAAACATGAAAATAATCCCGGCCTGCCGCATCCCTCGAAGATTGATGAATGTGATCAAGACCAGAATGATCAAACAGAAAAACAGCGTGTGCGGCAGAAGTTCTGGCACGGCGGAAACTAGCGCGCCAACTCCGGCGGAAATCCCGACCGCCACCGTGAGGATGTAATCAATCATCAGCGCCGATGCCGCTAGCAACCCGGCAAACGTGCCAAGATTTTCCGACGCCACGGTGTACGACCCTCCGCCTCCGGGATAAGCCGCAATCGTTTGCCGGTACGAAAAATAGACGATAGAGAGCAGCACAATAATGCTTGAACTGATCGGAATGATGTATGCGACGCTGGCCGCTCCTAGCGGAATCAATAGCGTTAGCGCCGCTTCCGGGCCGTACGCAGCGGAACTGAGCGCGTCCAGCCCGAAAATTGGAATTCCCGCGGCAATTCCCAGTTGCTCCGCTCTTTCATCAGAAGCCGCCAGAGGCTTTCCGAATAATAAGTCTAGGATTTTCATCCGCCCTCGAATCCGCCCCAACCGAGGCGTTAACCAGTTAGGACATTAATTTGTTTAGCTTGCGAAAGGAATCCTAAACATGTAGGCTCTTCCCCGGGGTTATTGCTGCGCAGGTTCGGCGCGCGGCAAAATCTATTAAAATACTGTTGAGCCTAGCTACCAGTCGAGAGAATCGCAATTTATACCCAGGTGAAGAGATTCTCTTTGTCGAAGTGCAGACAACAGTTAATTCCGGCGTCGAAATACACGATTCACCCGATGCGGGGATTTGCTGGAAGTTGCATCATAGTGGCGTAGGTCAAAATTTCCTGAGGAGGATTTTTACGTGCGCAAGAAGATTCTAGCTTTGGCGGCTATGCCGTTGGTATTAGCATTTCTCGGAGGTTGCGGTGGCAGCGGTCACTCTACTCCTCCTCCGTCGAACAATGTTCCCGTAGTCGTTTCAATATCTGACACAGCGGCTGCGCCAGGCGAAGCGTTGCCGGCGGGTGTAAATTTGGTTTCGGTACAGGCCACGGTCACCGGGGTTTGCCTTCTAACCTCGTCCGACACGGGTGACACTACCTGCCCGACGGGTCAAACCATTTTCCCAGCCACGGGTGGGGGTCCAGGCACCGTCCAGTTTTCAGCTCTCTCGAACCCAAGTCAGCCTGACGTGATAGCGAACGGAGCTGTGACGGCAAACACCTACGTCGGCGCTTTTATCACTTTCGCGTCGCCGATATCAGAAACCATCAGTGTTGATGCAGGTGCCAACTTTACAGACGGCACGAATTCTTGCGACAACACCCTGGGAACGACACCGTTGTTCTGCCAGATCTCACCGGTGGTGAGTACTACGACGGAAACAGTTACGTTCCCGACCGCAATCGCACTCACTGCGGGAACTCCGGCGTCGTTTATCGTTGGTTTGGACGTGACCGGTTCGACAGTGGCCACTGGGGCGGGTCCGGCAGTTCTGTCATTTAACCCGGTCGTTACCCTTACCCAAGGTGCCGTCGGCGCAGATGGCAACTTGATTGACGTCAATAACGTGAGCGGAACGGTAAGCAGCATTTCCGCGAGCTCCATCACCCTAACCGACAACGCGACCGGTCTGCCTTTGACTCTTAACATTGGCTCCGGCACTACCGTCAGCAACTACAACAGTTGCGCCACGCCGAACACGATTTCATGCGTTCAGGTGGGCGACTTCGATACACTTTCGTACAGCGCTTCCAACACCAATCCGGTCCAATTCACGGCCGATAACATCGCTGGCAACCCCGGAATCACCTCCGCAGGTGGATTCCAAGGGACCATCGTTGAAGCTGGCGGAACGCCTGAGGTGGTAGTGACTGCCATACCCGCAGGAAGCGTCATTGGCCTCAGCGGCGTCGGGCAGGTCCTCGGTCTTGGCTTCAGCGGGACTGCAGTGTTCAGCAATTCGACTGGCGCCCCATTGCCAGCCGGATCGTCGTTTGCTGCCCCAGGGGACTTGGTAGTGGGCCAGAATGTCTTCGTTGACGTCTGCCCACTTGTTGGCGGCGTGCCAACCTGCGCGTTCGTTCCGCCAGTTGTCGGACCGCCAGCTGTAATTGGCTCCGTCACGGCGGACGCGATCGAGCTGCTTCCAAGTAACGTCTCCGGTATCTTCACCGCCCCTGCAACGCCGAACTTCACGGTCACTGGCCTGAATTCGTTCTTCACGGGCAACAACGTTACCTCGATTTTTGGGATAACGAGCGCCTCTACCACATATAGCGGCACGGTGAGCGCCGGATTCAGCGCCTTGGTACCCGGCAATACGTACTTTTACACTGGCTACCTGGCGAATTCTGGCACACCCACACAACCCAATCTGCTGACCACGGGCATTTTCGGGAACGAGTAACTAACCGCTAATCCTTAACCGGCGGCGCACCTTGCAAAAGGTGCGCCGCTTTTTTTCTGCATCCTCAACTTTCACCCGGCCCACCAATTCCCGCTGTTACGGTGATCTCTTGGAACATCGCCAGCCGCTTCAGTCGCTTTTTGGGGCCATCCGTGTTCAGATAGTGTACAGATTCCCCTTCCCGCCATTGCATCCCAGCTTTCATTTCTTTGGGCAGGATTTACTTTTATGAACGTCATGTTAAGACCCGTGTTATTTCGTCATAAGTGGCCAGAGTTCTTGTAACCAAATGGCGGTTTCAATCGTCGGAAAGTAATGCGCTTCTTTAGTTGGACCTATGTGTGCCCGGAATATTGTCCGCGCCACCCCTACTATTGCCGTGCATGAAAACGACTCAAAAGAAACCAGTCTCGGTTACTATCAGGGGCACGGAATAGCGGAAAATTCGGCAGAACCTCGGTGACAGGGCCCGAACGGTTCAAGATCCTATCCTAAAAGAGGAACCACAAATTGGCTGAGAATCCCCCGAACACACCTAACACACCAGGTTCTGGCAACAATCCTAATGCTCCCGGCGCCCCAGGTGCCCCGGCTGCTCCCACTGCGCCGGTCACCATTAGCACCAAGGATTCTCCCAGCACCACGGCGACCGCGCCGCCTGCTCCTGCTCCGCCGCCTCCAAAATCTCCCGACTATAGGGATGCACGCCCTAAGAGTCACAAATGGGTCTGGATCGTGGTGCTAATCCTTTTGATCGTCGTTATTTTTTACTTTTACCGCCAACACCAGAAAGCAGCAGAAGCTGCGGCGGCCAAAAAGCCTGTCCCCACCGCCCCCATTTCCACCACCACGGCTCGCAAAGGCGACATTGGGGTTTACATCAACGCACTGGGAACCGTCACCCCCGTTTACACCGCCACAATTACCAGCCGCGTGGACGGCCAGATAACAAACGTCGCATACACCGAAGGCCAAATGGTCAAAAAGGGAGATCTCCTGATTGAGATTGACCCGCGCCCATACCAGGCCGCGCTCACCCAAGCCCAAGGCACGCTGGCAAAAGACACTGCCGTGTTGAGCGAGGCTAGAATCGATTTAACTCGCTACGAGCAAGCCTACGAGCGCAACGCCATTGCCAAGCAGCAGCTCGACGACCAAGCCCAAGTTGTCCATCAGGATGAAGGCACCGTCAAGCAGGACGAAGGGAGCGTGGCCAGCGCCACAACAAACCTCGACTACACGCGCATCACTGCTCCCATCAGCGGCCGCGTGGGGCTCCGTCTAGTCGATCCCGGCAACATCGTCACATCGGGCAGCACCACCGCGCTGGTGGTCATCACTCAACTTCAGCCCATCACCGTGATTTTCAGCGTCGCCGAAGATTATCTCCCGCAAATTCAAAAGCAGTTGCGCAATGGCCAGAAGTTGCCCGTGGACGCCTTCTCGCGCGATCAAACCACCAAGCTTAGCTCCGGCTCATTGCTTACCCTCGACAATGTGATCGATCAAACCACCGGTACCGTGAAGCTGAAAGCCATTTTCGATAACAAGGACTTCGAGCTGTTCCCCATGCAATTTGTGAACGCCAGGTTATTGGTGGACACGCAGCGCGGAGCCACCCTTCTTCCCACTGCGGCGATTCAACGTAACGCGCAAGGCACCTTCGTTTACGTAATCAGTTCGGACAACACAGCAACGCTCCGCACCATCACCGCTGGCACCACCGACGGAAATACCGCAGCCGTACAAGGCGTAAACCCCGGCGAAGTAGTTGCCACAAACGGATTCGACAAATTGCAGAACGGCGGAAAAGTGACCATAGTCAAAGCCCCCGCCGGCGGAACGGGCGGTAACAACGCGAATCCCAACGGTAGCAATCCCAATGGCAATAGCGGCGACGCGCCAAACCAGCAAAGTCACGGCCCGGCAACCTCAACTACAAGCGGCAATAACAGCAATACTGGCGGAGGCTCTCATCAGTGAGTCCGTCTCGTCCATTTATTCTTCGGCCTGTGGCCACCTCCCTGTTGATGGCCGCCATTTTGCTCGCTGGAATGGTTTCGTTCTTGCAACTCCCGGTTTCTGCCCTTCCGGAAGTTGATTATCCGATTATCCAGGTCGTCACATTTTATCCCGGAGCTAGCCCTGATGTGATGGCCTCCGCTGTCACCGCGCCCTTGGAGCGCCAGTTTGGTCAAGTCCCCGGCCTGAACCAGATGACTTCCACCAGTTCCGATGGAAGCTCCGTCATCGTTCTGCAATTTTCTCTCGACCTGAACATTGACGTCGCCGAGCAGGAAGTGCAAGCATCCATCAACGCAGCCCAAACCTATTTGCCCGCCGATCTGCCTGTTCCGCCGGTTTACAGCAAAACGAATCCCGCCGACGCGCCGATTCTTACCTTGGCTCTCACTTCTTCCACCATCCCGCTGTCCCAAGTGGAAGATTTGGCCGACACGCGCCTGGCGGAAAAAATCGCCCAGGTAACCGGCGTTGGACTTGTAAGCATCAGCGGCGGACAAAAGCCCGCCGTGCGAATCCAGGTCAATCCCACGGCGCTCTCTTCCTACGGCATTAATCTGGAAGATGTCCGAACCGCCGTCCAAAGCACCAGCCTCGATCTAGCCAAGGGAAATTTCGACGGCCCGCATCAGGATTATCAGATCGACGCCAATGATCAGCTCTTAACCAGCAAAGATTTTCAGAATGTCGTTGTGGCCTATCACAACCAAAGCCCCGTGTTTCTCTCGGACGTGGCGCGTGTAATCGACGACGTTGAGAACACCAAGCAAGCCGCTTGGATGAACACCACGCCCGCCGTGATCATGAACATCCAGCGCCAGCCCGGCGCCAACATCATCCAAGTGGTTGACCGCGTAAAGAAATTGCTGCCGCTTTTGCAAAGCAATTTGCCTGCGTCCGTGAACGTCATCGTTCTGACCGACCGCACCACCACTATCCGCGCCTCCGTGCAAGACGTGGAATTCGAGCTGATGCTCACCGTCGGATTGGTCGTGATGGTTATCTTCCTTTTCCTGCGCAATCTTTCCGCCACCATTATTCCTAGCGTGGCCGTGCCGCTCTCGCTGATTGGCACGTTTGGCGTGATGTATTTAGCGGGATACAGCCTGAACAATTTAACATTAATGGCCCTGACCATTTCCACCGGCTTCGTCGTGGACGATGCCATCGTCATGATCGAAAATATCGTTCGCTTTATCGAAGAGGGCGATCCGCCGCTGCAAGCCGCCTTAAAGGGCTCCGAACAAATCGGATTCACCATCGTTTCGCTGACCATTTCCTTGATCGCCGTGCTGATTCCCCTGCTTTTCATGGGCGATATCGTTGGCCGTCTTTTTCGTGAATTTGCTGTCACACTCAGCGTGACCATTCTCGTCTCCGCGGTCGTTTCCCTCACTCTCACGCCCATGATGTGCTCCAAGCTGCTCAAACATCAGCCCGAATCGCAACGTGGCCGTTTCTACCAGATTTCAGAACACGCTTTCGAGAGCGTCATCGCTTTTTACGGACGTACGCTGAAGTGGGTGTTGAAACATCAGACCGCTACTCTTTTTGTCGCTTTGGCCACACTCGTCCTCACCGTAGTCTTATACATCATCGTCCCTAAAGGATTTTTCCCCGTGCAGGATACCGGGATCATTCAGGGCATCTCCCAGGCCTCCCAGACCATTTCGTTTCCGGCCATGGCCGAAAAACAACAGCAGCTCAGTGAAATAATCTTGAGAGACCCGGCTGTCGATAGTCTTTCCTCATTCATCGGTATTGACGGGACCAACCCCACCCTCAACAGCGGGCGCATGCTCATAAATCTCAAGCCTCTCGATGAGCGCAAGATCAATGCATCTGATGTGATCCGCCGCCTGCAACCCAATCTCGAAAAAATCGAAGGAATCACGCTTTACATGCAGCCGGTCCAGGACATCACGGTCGAAGACCGCGTCAGCCGCACGCAGTATCAGTACACCCTGGAAGATCCGGACATTAACGAGCTGAATTTATGGACCGAGAAACTCGTGGACAAATTAAAGCAGATCCCGGAATTAACCGATGTGGCCACCGATCAGCAAACTCAGGGATTGGCAGCTTCGCTGGTCATCGACCGCGTAACCGCTTCCCGCATGGGTATTACGCCCAACATGATCGATCAAACTCTCTACGACGGGTTCGGTCAACGCCAGGTGGACACCCTTTACACCCAGTTGAACCAGTATCACGTCGTGATCGAAACCATGCCGGAGTTTCAAAAAAATCCCAACAAGCTCCAGGATATTTACGTGCGCTCCGCCATCGCGCCGTCCGCAACAACCACAGGTCCTACAACCACCAGCTCTAGCTCCACTAGTGTGGTCACTGCCACCTCATCTTCCGGAGGCGCAGCAAACTCGACTCCAAGTCCCTCTGCTTCGTCGTCCTCATTGCCCAGTGCCGGTTCGGCGAATCCGACGGCCGTAGCCGGCGCAAATGGATCTGCCGTTCCGCTCAGCACCTTCACACACTTTGAATCCAAGACCGCGCCGCTGTCGGTAAACCACCAGGGTCAGTTCCCTGTGGTTACGCTCTCATTTAATTTGGCGTCCAACGCTTCCTTGGGCGAAGCCACCAAAGCCATCGATAAAGCGCAAAAAGAAATCGGAATGCCCCTCAGCATCCAAGCCGCGTTTCAAGGCAGTGCCGCGTCGTTCCAGGCTTCGCTCAGCAATGAACCGATCCTGATTCTGGCCGCGCTGGTAACCGTTTACATCGTCTTGGGCATTCTTTACGAGAGCTATATCCATCCGCTCACGATTCTCTCCACTCTTCCGTCAGCGGGCGTTGGCGCAATTCTCGCTCTCTTGATTTGCGGCAGCGAACTGAGCGTCGTCGCACTCATAGGAATCATCCTGCTCATTGGAATCGTGAAAAAGAACGGCATTATGATGATCGACTTTGCGCTGGAAGCGGAGCGCAAAGAAGGGAAAAATTCGGAGGAAGCGATTTACGAAGCTTGCCTCCTGCGTTTTCGTCCGATCATGATGACGACCATGGCCGCCCTGCTCGGCGGTCTCCCGCTCGCTCTCGGCACAGGAATTGGATCCGAGCTGCGCCGCCCTCTCGGTATCTCCATGGTGGGGGGTTTGCTTCTCAGCCAGGTCCTCACTCTTTACACCACGCCGGTTATTTATATTTATTTTGACCGCCTGGCAAAGAAAGCTGCTAATTGGCGCGCGCGCCGCGCCGGTCAGGGCGCTGCGGAGGCAGCCCCCGCGGATTAGATATGAGCCTATCTACTCCATTCATTCGACGTCCTGTCGCCACCGCCTTACTCACCGTGGCCCTCGCGCTCGCTGGCGCTGTCGCCTTCAAGCAGTTGCCTGTCTCTGCGCTTCCGCAGGTGGACTTCCCAACCATATCCGTAGCCGCCACTTTACCGGGAGCAAGTCCCGAAATCATGGCTTCCTCGGTTGCCACTCCGCTCGAACGCCAGTTTGGCCGCATCGCCGGCGTCACGGAAATGACTTCTTCCAGCAGCCTCGGTTCCACCAGCATCACGCTCCAGTTCGATTTGAATCGCGACATCAACGGCGCTGCGCGTGACGTGCAGGCCTCCATCAATGCCGCGCGCAGCTATTTGCCCGCCAATCTGCCCGGCAATCCCACCTACCGGAAGGTAAATCCCGCAGATGCGCCCATCATGATTCTGGCGCTAACCTCTGATGTTTACGACCGCGGGCCTATGTACGACGCAGCCTCCACCATCATCTCGCAGCGCCTTTCCCAAATCCAAGGCGTCGGGCAGGTTACCGTCGGCGGTAGTTCCCTTCCTGCGGTCCGCGTGGAAATCAATCCCACTCAATTAAATAGTTTCGGCTTAGGTCTTCAGGATGTCGCCACCATGCTGAGCTCGCAGAACGCCAACGAGCCCAAAGGACAGATATCCGACGATCGCGGGACCGCCGACATCACCACCAACGACCAACTTCTCAAGGCCCAGTTTTACAAGGATCTTGTAGTCGGATACCACAACGGCGCCGCTGTGAAGCTTTCCGATTTCGCCGACGTGCAGGACTCCGTCGAAAACCTCCGCACCACCGGCTTTGTGAACGGAAAAGCCGGCGTCTTGTTGATTATCTTCAGGCAGCCTGGCGCCAACATCATCGACACCGTGGATCGCATCCGCGAAGCGATTCCGTCCCTGAAGGCTTCCATTCCGGCCGCCATGGATTTCACTATCATGCTCGACCGTACCACCACCATTCGCGCCTCCGTCAGCGACGTGGAACGCACCCTCGCCATATCCATCGCTCTCGTGATCTTGGTGGTCTTTCTTTTTCTGCGCAACGTGCGCGCCACTCTTATCCCCAGCGTCGCCGTCCCGGTTTCCCTGATCGGCACCTTCGCAGTCATGTATCTGTGCAACTATAGCATCGACAACTTATCGATGATGGCGCTCACCATCGCCACCGGTTTCGTTGTGGACGACGCCATCGTCGTGATCGAAAACATCTCTCGCTATCTCGAACAGGGCTACTCTCCGATGGATGCCGCCCTCAAAGGAGCCAGTGAAATCGGCTTCACGGTGCTCTCCATCAGTATTTCCCTTGTCGCCGTATTTATTCCCATTTTGATGATGAGCGGCATCGTCGGCCGCTTGTTCCGCGAGTTTGCCGTCACTCTATCGGTCGCCATCTTGATTTCACTGGTCATTTCTTTAACCACCACGCCCATGATGTGCTCCAGACTCTTGAAACATATGGACGAATCCGCGCACAACAAATTGTTCCAAGCCAGTGAGCGTGCCTTCAATCGTGTACTTGCGATCTATGAGCGGTCTTTAAGCTGGGTGCTCAACCACTCCGCTCTCACGCTGACGATCTTGCTCCTCACCATCGCTTTGAATGGCTATCTCTTTTACGTCGTCCCCAAAGGTTTTTTTCCGCAGCAGGATAACGGAACCGTTTTTGGCGGTATCCAGGCCGAGCAGGATATTTCTTTCCAAGCCATGCAGGCCCTCACCAAGCGCTTTGTCGATATCGTGGCGAAAGACCCCGCTGTTCAAAATGCAATGGCCTTCAGTGGAGGCGCCGGCGCCGTGAACACCGGCTTTATTTACATGGCATTGAAACCGCTGGATGAACGCAAAATTTCTTCCAGCGATGTCATCAATCGTCTGCGCCCAAAACTTATTTCCGTCCCCGGCGCTACGGCGTTTCTCCAAGCCGGACAGGATCTCCGCATCGGCGGCCGCCAAAGCAACGCGCAATATCAATACACCATTCAGAGCGACAACTTGGACGATCTCGTCACCTGGGGTCCTACTCTGCTCGCCCAGATGCGCCAGCAGCACATGCTGACGGACGTGAACACCGACCAGCAGAACAGCGGCCTGGAAACCGAGTTAGTCTATGACCGCGAAACCGCGTCGCGGCTCGGCGTGACTCCGAAGCAGATCGACACCACTTTGTACGAAGCCTTCGGCCAGGCCCAGGTCTCTACAATGTACACGTCTCTCAACCAATATCACGTGGTGATGGAGGTCGCCCCACAGTTCTGGCAAAGTCCCGAGGCCCTGAAAGATGTCTACGTGGAAGCTTCGCAGGGAAAAGAAGTCCCCCTCAATGCGATCGCCCACGCTGAGACGCGCACTGCCGCGCTTGCCGTGAACCACCAGGGTCAATTCCCTTCCGTCACCGTCTCGTTCAACCTGGCCCCCGGTGTTTCGCTCAGCGACGCCGCCAAAGCCATCACCGATATGGAACAAAGAATTGGGATGCCGTCCACGATTCACGGAATGTTTTCCGGCACCTTGCAAGCGTTCCAAGCCTCTCTCTCCACCCAGCCTCTTCTCATCATCACGGCTTTAATGGCCGTTTACATCGTGCTGGGAATCCTTTATGAAAGTTATGTTCACCCCGTCACCATTCTTTCCACCCTTCCTTCCGCCGGCGTAGGAGCGGTACTCGCGCTCCTGATCTTCCACATCGATTTGAGCGTCATCGCAATAATTGGGGTCATCCTTCTCATCGGTATCGTGAAGAAGAACGGCATATTGATGATCGATTTCGCCCTCGCTGCCGAACGCATCGAAAAAAAGAGTTCGCAAGACGCCATCTACCAAGCCTGCTTGCTGCGCTTTCGTCCCATCTTAATGACCACCATGGCCGCGATTTGCGGCGCGCTCCCACTTGCTCTGGGCACCGGCACAGGTTCGGAATTGCGTCGGCCTCTCGGAATCACCATTATCGGTGGCCTGATCGTGAGCCAGATGTTGACGCTCTATACCACCCCAGTCGTCTATCTCTATATGGATCGATGGAGTATCCGCTGGGCGCGCAAACATCACAAGCCTGTCAATCAGCTTCCCGGAGAGTCACTGGGTAACTATGCAGACTAATCACACCATGGAGTTGAAGTCTTGAAACAGCACATGAATACAAATTCTATTTCGAGTCCACGCCAGGTTCTCGCCTGTGCTCTCGTTCTCGCCGTAATTCTTTCTGGATGCACTGTAGGTCCGCATTATCACCGGCCGGACGTGACCGCTCCCGAATCCTATAAGGAACTCATTCCCGCCGATTATCAGAACACGGCTGGCTGGAAAGTGGCGCAGCCGGAAGATTCCGTCTTGAAAGGCAAATGGTGGGAAATATTTAACGATCCCGAGCTCAACTCTCTCGAAGAGCAGGTAAACGTCTCCAACCAGAGCATCGCTTCCGCCGCCGCGGCCTTTCTCGTCGCGCGCACCATGGTAAAGGAAGCCCGCTCACAATACTTCCCCACCGTGACGGTGGGTGCTGGAATCACCAATCAGCGCAACCCGATTGAGGTTGGTGGAAGCGGCTCGGGAACAGGGGCAGGCTCAACCACACCGCAAGTATTCACTGAATATTCGCTGCCCTTCGACGCCACATGGACGCCCGACCTGTTCGGCCGCGTTCGCAACACTGTCCGGGCAAATGCCAACGCAGCACAAGCCAGCGCCGCCGACCTGGAAAACACTCGCCTGATGATCCAAGCCGAAGTCGCCGTAGATTATTTCGACGTACGCGGTCAGGACGCCCTCAAAAAACTATTGGACGACACTGTCGTCGCCTACCAGGAGTCCCTGCGCCTTACCCAGGCCCTGTATGAAACGGGCATCGATTCCGACGAGTCCGTCGCCCAAGCCGAAACTCAGCTCGAATCGGCCCAGGCTCAGGATACCAACCTCGGCATTCTTCGCGCCCAGTACGAGCACGCGGTGGCCATGCTGGTCGGCCAGCCTGCCTCCACTTTTTCAATTCGAACGCTGCCTCTAAACGCAAGCCCTCCAGCCATCCCTTACGGCCTTCCGTCGCAATTGCTCGAACGCCGCCCCGACATCGCCGCCTCTGAACGGTCGATGGCTCAAGCCAACGCCCTGATCGGCGTCGCCGTGGCCGCATATTATCCCACCGTCACGCTGAGCGCTTCCGCCGGACTCGAAAACACTTCGTTCACAAAATGGTTCACTTGGCCCAGCCGCTTCTGGTCCGTCGGCCCCAGCATTTCCGAAACTCTTTTCGACGGCGGATTGCGCAAAGCCACCGTCCAGCAGTACAAGGCAAATTATCTCGAGACCATCGCGAATTATCGCCAGACGGTCCTCGCCGCCTTTCAACAAGTCGAAGATAATTTGGCCTCCATCAGAATTTTATCCGTGGAAATCGCCCAGCAAGACACCGCCGTCGGCTCCGCCGAACGCAATCTTAAGATCGCCACCGACCGCTATAAGCTGGGCATCGACCCATACCTAAACGTGATCACCGCCCAAACCACCTTGTTCAGCAATCAGCAAACGGACGTCAACCTGCGCATTCAACAAATTACCGCGAGCGTGCAGCTGGTGGAAGCGATTGGAGGCGGCTGGGACGCGTCGCAGCTTCCCTCCGTGCCCGGCCTGGTCAGCGGCCCGCTCATGATTCCGAGCCCTCCGCCACCGCCGGCTCTCTTAAACGAGTAGTGAACGCCACGGCACGATCCCGCTCGGATCGAACATTTCTCCGTAACTGTTTCTAGGTGTGCCCGCGTCTAACGGATGACGGAAAAGCAGCGGAGTCGTTTCCGGCAGTGAACTTGCAACTGGAATGAACGATGCTGCCATCTGTACAATTTGAGCATCAACGTTGAGGAACTTTTATGCGCTCGAAAACGAATAGAGTTTTGGGTTCTATAGTTTATGCTGCTCTAACCATCGCAATTGCCAACGCGGCCTCCCCGGCGTTTGCCGCGACGCCGTCGCGCTGGCAGGCCAATCAAGCCGCTCAGCAGAACGCCGTTCAAAAACAAGTTGGCGCCATTAAATCGATTGTCGAAACTACCGTCACCATTACCACCGACTCCGGAGCCGCCGCCAGCGTAAACGTTCAGCCCACCACCAAAATTGTCCGCGTCGAGCCTGGCCAGACAGATCTAAAGAGCGCCGTCCCGCTCGAATTGAAAGACCTGCAAATCGGTGACCGTGTGTTCGTCCGCTGGAAAGCTTCTGACACCGCCCAACCGGTGAACGCCATCGGAATCATCGTAATGAAACGCGCCGACGTGGATGCCAAACAGCAACACGAGCGCGAAGACTGGCAGAAGCGCAGCGTCGGCGGTCTCGTCACCTCCGTGGACCCCGCAGCCAAAACTGTTTTGGTCTCAGTCACCGCCATCGGCGGCAAAAAATCCATCGCCATCAACACCACCCCCAAAACTCTTTTTCGCCGCTACGATCCTGACTCCGTAAAATTCGACGACGCCAAGCCCAGCTCTCTTGACCAAATCAAGCCCGGCGATCAGCTCCGCGCCCTCGGCACGCGCGGTGCTGACGGAACCACAGTCGACGCGGAAGCGGTCGTCACCGGCTCGTTCCGCAATATCGCCGGCACCATCCTCTCAGTCGATCCTGCTTCGAATACGATCACCGTGAACGACTTGATCGCCAAGAAACCAGTTGTAGTTAAAGTTTCCGACCAAACGCAGCTCCGCAAGCTTCCTCCTGAAGTTGCGCAGCGAATCGCGTTTCGTTTGAAAGCCGCTGCAAGCGGAGCATCGCAATCCGGTGACGCCTCGTCCGCCTCCGGCTCAAGCGCGCCAAGCGGAAATCGCGCTCCCGGAAACGGCGCATCCGCGTCTTCATCTCCAAACGCGCCGCAAGGCGGCCCGGGCGGTGGAGCTCGTCCCGGCGGCGGTCAGGCTGACCTGCAACAAATTCTCAACCGCATGCCAGCTTCAACGCTCGCTGATTTTCAGAAAAGCGATGTCGTGATGGTTGTCTCTACGGAAGGAACAGATTCGGGCGGAGTCACTGCTATTACAGTAGTCGGCGGAGTGGACTCGATTCTGGCAGCCTCGCCAAGCGCAAGCCAGGCTATGACTCTTTCGCCCTGGAGCCTCGGCGGCTCTTCCGCAATGGACGCCGCAGGCAACCCGTAAAAATGCTCCCGAAACTGGCGAGGAACATATGCTTTGCCGTTCGAAATACGGAAGGGCGGGGTTTCACACCCGCCCTTAGCTGTTCGATTTCTTCAGGGGTTTTAACCCCTGACACTCCGAGCGTAGTCTTACAAGGACTTCCAGGGGAAAGAATGAAATTTCGGCGCCTCACAATTTTTCTACAGATCGCGACTATCGCGTTGCTGTGTTTAACCGCCGCTCGTGCATACGGCCAATCCGCTACGACCGGCGCTCTCCACGGTCAAGTGCTCGATCCTTCCAATGCCGCAGTCGCCAGCGCCACCGTCGTCCTCACTGCCGCCGACGGAACTTCCTCCGGAGCAACCACCAATCAACAAGGCGCCTTCGACTTAAAAAATCTAGCTCCCGGTAAATACACCTTGGAAGTTATCGCAAAAGGTTTTGCTCTTTATAAAAACGAAGATGTTGAAATTGTGCTCGGCCAAACCAAGAGTTTGAATATCCTGCTCACCATTGAAGAACAGCAGCAGCAAGTCACCGTCGAAGGCGAAACGCCCACTGTGGATGTGAATCCCGCGAACAATGCCGGCGCCATCACCATTTCCGGAAAAGAACTCGATGCCCTTCCGGACGACCCCGACGAATTGCAGACCGATTTGGAAGCCCTGGCCGGTCCTTCCGCCGGCCCTAACGGCGGCCAGTTCTACATCGACGGTTTCACCGCAGGCCAGCTCCCTCCGAAATCTTCCATCCGCGAAATTCGCATCAACCAAAACCCTTTCTCCGCCGAATATGACAAAGTGGGCTACGGCCGTATTGAAATTTTCACCAAACCCGGCACTGACAAATGGCATGGCCAAGTGTCCGTTAATGCCAGCACCTCCGCGCTCAACTCCGAAAATCCCTTTTTCGACAGAAGCGCCTCTACCACGCCCTACCCGGGCTACTACACCACGCAATACACTGGCAATCTTGGCGGCCCGCTCGGCAAGAAAGCATCCTTTTTTTTCACCGCCGACATTCGCGATATCAACGACGTTGAAATTGTCGACGCCCAGACCGTCGATCCCACAACGTTCGCCATCACCCCCTTCAGCGCCGCCGTTCCCAATCCGCGCTCGCGCTACAACATTGGCCCGCGTGTCGATTATCAACTCACCAAAACGAATACCTTATCCGTGCGCTACCAGTATTATCGCGATCATGAAACCAACGAAGGAATCGGCGGCTTTGATCTTCCGTCTCAGGGCTATAACGCGCTGACCACCGAGCAGACGTTGCAGGTCAGTGATACACAAGTCTTCGGGACCAACATCGTCAACGAGATCCACTTTCAGTATCTTCGCGACGAAAGCAGCCAGCTCCCTGTAAGCACTGTTCCCACCGTCTCGGTTGGCGGCGCCTTCACCGGCGGCGGAAACAGCTCCGGAACTATCAATGACAATGCGAATCACTACGAACTTCAAAATTACACTTCTATCCAATTCTCAAAACACTCTCTAAAATTCGGCGGTCGCTTGCGCGGACTTACCGACTCAAATTACGCCACCTCGGGCTTTAATGGCGCATTCGTTTTTCCCTCCATTCAGGCTTATCAAGCCACCCTCGAAGGCACCCAGCAGGTTGCCGTCCAATACTCAATTACCGGCAATGCAAATCCGAATCTGAACCTAACGAATTTTTCTGTTGGCCAGGTTGACGTCGGCCTTTTCATTCAAGACGACTGGCGCATTAAACCCAATATCACTCTCAGCCTTGGCGCGCGCTTCGAAGCGCAAAACGAAATCAGCGATCATGACGATTGGGCTCCACGCCTCGGTTTTGCTTGGGGTATAGGCGGCCACGGGAAAACTCCGCCGAAAACTGTTTTGCGCGCCGGCTTCGGTATATTTTACGATCGCTTCAATGAAACCTATGCTCTCCAAGCCGAAAGATTGGCCGGCGGAGCAGATGCGCTCACACAATACGTAGTCACCAATCCCGGCTTTTTTAACCCCACCACCTCGGTTCCAATCTCGTCGCTTCCCGCCAACCTGACCTTGCCTTCCACTTACCGTCTGGAACCCAATCTGCGCTCGCCTTCTACCACTCAAACGGCCGTCAGCCTCGAGCGCCAACTCACAAAAATAGCCAATGTTTCCGTCTCCTATTTAAATTCGCGCGGCGCCGATCAGCTTTTCACCAACAATATCAACACTCCTTTTATCGGTGAGTACGATCCCGCGCAGCCCTTGCTGAATCGTCCGCTCGGCCCGATCGGCAACGTTTACGAATACGAATCCGAGGCCATCTTCCGTCAGAATCAGCTTTTCGTGCAGGGCACCGTTCGCGCCGGCTCAAAACTGCTGATCAGCACTTATTACACATTGAACTACGCCAAGAGTGACACTTCCGGCGCAAATTCTTTTCCCTCGAATCCTTACAACATCCTCGCGGATTACGGACGCGCTTCCTTCGATATTCGCAATCGCTATTTCCTGATTGCTTCCATCGCGCTGCCCCGCGGATTCCGCTTCAGCCCTTTTTTGATTGCCAGTTCCGGCATCCCGTATAACGTCACGCTCAGCCAGGATGTGCTCGGCACCTCGCAATTCAACTACCGCCCCACATTCGCAACCGCATCCACTCCATCGCAAAATGTCGTCACCGTTTCCGGCTTGCCCGCGTTCAACACGGTTCCGCCTCCCGGCGAAGAAATCCCCGTAAATTATTTAACCAGCGATGGTCGCTTCACTCTCAACGTCCGCCTCAGTAAAACATTCGGCTTCGGTAAAGCTGCGGAAGGCCCAACTGGCGGCGGTCCGGCCGGTGGGGGCGGGCGCGGAGGCGGTGGAGGCGGCCGTGGTCCCGGAGGTCCATTCGGAGGAGGAGGCGGTGGCTTCGGCGGAATAGCCGGCGGAAGCAATAGACGCTACAACGTCACCCTGAGCATCTACGCCCGCAATCTGCTGAACAACAGCAACGCCATGGTCCCCAGTGCCGTCCTATTCCCTCCCACCGCTACGTCCCCGGCGGAAGCCTCGTCGTTCTTCGCCAGGCCAAACTCCCAGGCCCTCGGCCCTTACAACACCAACTCCGCCAACCGCCAAATCTACCTCCAAGCCTCCTTCAGCTTCTAATCGTGAAATCTCCACCTCCCATTCAACCGCCCTCCGCGTCCCCAAGGCTTTACGTTTTTTAGCCGGTAAGCCTCATTTTCTACCCGGGCCCCAACCACATGCCGCCTGCATTAGAATTTTTCAAAAATCGCGCATTCAAACGCAACTCCTCTAGTAACATACTCGACGCTGTATCCCGCCAAAACGCAGCGCAATGCTGGCGCGCGAAGGGCGGTCAGCGGCCCTCTCAACGCCGCCAAACACACTGAGGAGAACGCCATGCTGCGAAAATCTCTGCTCTCCATATTGGTTTTAGCGATCTTCATCGCACTGGCCGCGTTGGCCGCCCCGTCGCTCCGGGCCCAGTCCAGCCAAACAATCTCGCTCACCGTCGACGCCACCCAAGCACCCATAAAGCTAGTCCGCTCCCACATCGTCATGCCCGTGAAACCGGGCCCTCTCACTCTCTACTATCCAAAATGGATTCCCGGCGAGCATGGCCCCGACGGCCCTATCGCAAATCTCACCGGCCTGAAATTTTCCGCCAGCGGCAAAACGATCCCATGGCAGCGCGATCTCCTCGACAACTTCACTTTCCACGTTGACGTTCCCGAAGGCGTCGATCACCTCGACATCAATTTTGATTACATCGAGCCCTCCGCTTCGGGTGCTTATACCGCGGGCGCTTCGGCCACCGCCAAGCTCGAAGTCATCAGCTGGAACCAGAATGTTTTATATCCTGCCGGCACGCCCGCCGATCAACTCACCTACGAAGCAAAACTCATCCTCCCCGACGGATGGAAATTCGGCACCGCGCTCCCCATCGCCAATCAATCCGGCAATCAAGCTACGTTCAAGCCCGTTTCCCTGGAGCGTTTGGTCGATTCCCCAGTTATCGCCGGCGAATACTACCGCGCAATCGACATCACGCCGCCGGGCGAACCCATCCATCACGAAATCGATATGGCCGCCGACAGTGAAGCCGCACTCGCCATGCCTCCAGACCTTAAGGCCGGCATGATTAATTTGGTCGCTGAATCCGGAAAACTCTTCGGCGCAAGACATTACCGCGACTACCATTTCCTGCTCACGCTCAGCGACCACGTCGCGCACTTCGGCCTCGAACATCACGAATCAAACGATAGCCGCTTGCCCGAGCGCGTCATGTTGGAGCCCACCGGCGCCTTTTCCGTCGGCGGATTGCTCGCTCACGAATTCGTGCACTCCTGGAATGGGAAATTTCGACGTCCTGCTGACTTGACTACTCCGGATTACGAAGTGCCCATGAAAACCGATTTGCTTTGGGTTTACGAAGGCCTCACGGATTATTTCGGCCCCATGCTCGCGGCTCGCAGCGGCTTGTGGACCCAAGAGCAATATCACGACGTGCTTGCCTCCATCTCTGCAGCGCTCGGTCCTGGCCGCCCGGGCAGGACGTGGCGTCCTCTGCTGGACACCGCCGTCGGGCAGCTCGGCTTCGGACGAGGCTGGCTCAATTGGCGCCGTGGCACCGATTACTACGACGAAGGCGATTTAATCTGGCTCGAAGTTGCCACCATCATTAATCGCGAAACACACGGCCAAAAAACCATCGACGATTTCGCTCATCAATTTCATGGCGGCCCAAACAACGGCCCGGAAATAAAAACTTACACGTTTGAAGAAGTTGTCTACGCGCTCAACAGCATCGCGCCATACGACTGGGCCGGTTTCTTCCACGAGAAACTCACCTCCACTTCTCCCGACGCTCCCGTCGGAGGAATCGAAAATGGCGGATGGAAAGTCGTTTACACGGACAAGCCTTCCAAAGTGCCCGGACGCCGCGGCGGCGCTGGAGATGCCTACAGCATCGGCCTTCAAGTGAACGAAGATGGTTCCGTAACCGATTCCATCGTCGGTGGTCTGGCATTCAAAGCCGGCATCACTTCCGGGATGAAAGTAGTTGCGGTCAACGATCGCGTTTACACTCATGATCTTCTCGAAGACGCAATCAAAGCCAGCAAAGACTCCGCCAATCCCATTGTCCTGCTTGTCATCGTCGATGATTATTACAAAACCTGCACCATCGACTATCATGGCGGCGAGCGCTACCCACATCTCCAACGCGACGAAAGCAAGCCCGACTATTTGGACGATTTGATAAGGCCCCATGCATCTAAATAGTTGTAGCTAAATCTCGGGCTGGGGATTGTTATGAAGATTGAAATTACGGGAGCTTTTGGAACCTACGCAAAAGCCCAGGAAGCCGTACGCGAGCTGGAATTCGCCGGAATCACCGGCGAAGAAGTGGAAGTAATCAACGGCGCCGAACACGACACACGCGATCCCAAAGCAAATTCCTCCGGCTCAAATTCTTCCGATTCAAAGAGGAAGGCCGCGCCGGAATTTTCACCCGATGCCGGCGGCTTGACCAAACAACCGTATCCGGGACGCACAATCGTCATAGTCCGTTCCACTAATGCGCGCTCTGTCGATCGCATCGCCGAACTTTTGCGTCAATACGGCGCTGAAAATGTTTCCAACTCTGGCGATCCCATCGCCAAGTTACAGCAAGACAAGCCCGAGACCACACCCCCTCGCGCAATCGGTGCAACCGCCTCGGGCCTCGGCACTCCCGGAGTAACAACCGGCGCCGACGATACCGACTTGGAAGCCCGCGGCAAAGAATTCCGAACCTCGCGCAAATAAAATTCGCATGCTGGATCATGCTCTGAGGCAGGTACCTAGTCGGAACCGGACGCTATGAAAGCCAGCGACTCACTTAAGATTCATAGTGCCGCGGCATTTGGCAGCACCACACCGGCAAGTCCTTTTGGGCGCGTCTTTGCCAACAGCATAATCCGCTGTCAACTCTTCTCCTTGACGAATTCTGCGGCGGCTAAAATAGAACAGATGCCCGCCGATTCGCCGGGGAGAGAGATTAGGCTGGCACGAATGGTTGATCAGTTCCGCGCCGCTTCCTCTCACCGCGCCGTTTATGATCCAATTGCGATTCAGCTGTGCGAGGTAATCATTTTTCGGCGCGCCACGTTCCGCAAGCTTCCTCTCGAGCCTTATAGCTTGCGCCCAAGTGAGCCGCTGACCCGTATATTCAATCACCTTCCTCCCGCGCGGAATAGTTTCCTCGGCGAAAACGCCCGTGCGGTGTATCGCGGATTTATCGATGCGCAGCCGGTACCGCGAGTACCGCGGAGCTATATAGGATTCTCGCGATGTGTGTTTGTGACGGCTCATAAAAGGTCGTATCGAGAGAAATTATGGGAGATGTGAAGCCAACCCGTCCCAGACAAACGCGCTTACCTGAAAGCAAACGCTATCACATTTTCGCCGGCCAGGTCGATTCGACCGAACTGCGTTTTTACTCTCCGTCCATGAGTCCTTCCAGAGAGATTCGTACTCTAATTTGTGGTATGAGTATGACTTTAAGATAGCGGCGGGGCGGATGGGAGCATGGGAGACGAGAAAAATTCGAATCAGGCAATCGTTAGAATCATAGGCCGCAGTGATTCTGCCCGGGCTTATGCCATTCGCGACTTCTTTACCCGCGGCGATATCCCTTTCGAATGGGTAGAACTAAAAACAGATGAACAGGCTCGCAAGTACGGCGTATCCGGGTTGAACGACCCCAAGCTGCCGGTCAGCATTTGTCCCAACGGAACGCGATTGGAAAATCCAACCATCCGCCAGATTGCGGAAAAACTTGGTTGGTATCACAACCCATCGCAAGCCGAATACGATCTCGCAATCTATGGCGCGGGCCCGGCGGGATTGAGTGCCGCCGTGTACGGTTCATCGGAAGGCCTGAAGACCGTTCTGATCGAACGCTCTGTAGTGGGCGGGCAAGCAGGAACCAGCTCGAAGATTGAAAACTATTTAGGATTTCCAGACGGAATTAGCGGCGCCGATCTGGCGAAACGCGCGCGCGATCAAGCCTGCCGGTTCGGAACCGAGATATTGATGCTGCGCGAGGGCGTGCGCGGCGAATTTGAGCCCGGTAAAGGAACAGGCTATCTCGCTGACGGCACGAAAATTGTCGCCCATGCAACCATCTGTGCCACCGGAGTGCGCTATCGTAACCTGGGCCTGCCGAACGAAGATAATTTCTATGGCGTGGGCATATATTACGGCGCGGGAGCCAGCGAAGCGAAACTTTGTTCCAACGAGCACGTATTCGTCGTAGGCGGCGGCAATTCTGCAGGGCAAGCTGCCATGCACTTTGCAAAGTTCGCGCAGAAGGTGACTATCGTGATCCGAGGTGATTGCTTGCGTCGCACGCTTTCGCAATATCTTGTGGATCGAATCCATTCGTCTCCGAATATCGAGGTGTTGCCGCGTACCGAAGTAGTTGCTCTGCACGGCGACCATGTCTTGCGCGCGGTCACGTTGAGAAATAATGAAACCGGAGAAGAAACAGCTTTTGAGACTCGCTGGCTCTTTTTGTGTTTGGGCGGCGAGCCGCAGACCGACTGGGCCAGGGATATTGGAATTTGTCGCGACTCCGACGGTTATCTGGTGACCGGTCCGGACTTGTCGCTAAACGGCGTGCGCGCGCAAAACTGGCCTTTGGAGCGTTCGCCTTATTATTTGGAAACGAGCATGCCCGGACTGTTCGCGGCAGGCGATGTGCGGCACGGCTCGGTGAAGCGGTGCGCGTCGGCCGTGGGCGAAGGCGCCATGGCCGTCACATTCGTGCATCGCTATTTGACCAGCACTTAGGTTTTGGAATTCTGTCACGATGGTGAAGGAGGATCTATTTATGGCGGCTTGCACGCATCTGAATCAGATTCGGTCTGTAACACCACGCACTCCAAATGGCTGCGAAGAATGCTTGAAAATGGGCGACACCTGGGTTCACTTGCGTCTTTGCCTGGAATGCGGCCACGTAGGCTGTTGTGATTCGTCAAAAAACAAGCATGCGACGAAGCATTTTCATCGCACCAAACATCCGATCATGAAGTCGTTCGAGCCCGGAGAAACTTGGGGCTGGTGTTATGTAGATGAAGTGGAACTCGATTTGTCCGGGCTTCCCTTGGCTGCTCTTAGCCACACCGCGTAAGCCGCGTGAATCTGGCATGTGAATCGTGGCTGGACTTTCGCGAGTTCGCGCCAATTTGTAACGGAAGACCGCAGAACTTTTTACAATCGAAAACTTGACGCGTTTGCAAAGCTTTCGTTATAGTTACGGCTCGACTCCGCGAGTGCGGTGATCGAAAGGAAAACTGGAACGCGCGATGCGATCGTTTTATTACTGTTTCGCTTTTACTTGCCGCTTCTCCTTTACGGGAAGCGGGCCGGCGAGACGCGCGCGGATGTTCTGAGAAACTAGCAGCGAAAACCCGCAGGAAGTCTTAAGACGCCGGCCGCGCCCCTCGAAGAGGACGCGGCCTTTTTTGTTTTGCGCAGAATTTGCGGCGCAAGATTTTGCAAATCGGGTGCTTAACAGATTTCACGCGGGAAGCTTTGGAATTGTTTCTCGATATTCCGAGGAGGCCGGATGCGAGGATTGAAGATAGGGGACTGGCGAACGAAGATCGATGCGATCGACACAACCTTGCTGCATCTGCTGAACGTGCGCGCGGCATTTGCACTCGAGGTCGGAAAACTGAAGGGAGAGGCTGGCATCCTGCTGCGCGTTCCGGCGCGTGAGCACGAGATCCTCTCGCGCATGAAAAAACTGAATCCCGGGCCTCTGGATAGCGAGGCGGTGGAAAAGATCTATCAGCTGATATTGGACGAATCGATCCGGATTCAGGAAAGCCACGGTTACGGAGCCGCCACAAAGTCCAAAAATGTTCCTGCGTCCCATGTAAAACCGGCGAATGCGGTTGAAATTAGGCCAAAGCGGCGGAAGGCGCGCGTCGCATGAAACTTGCGAGCGATATGCGCGTGGCCTTTCAAGGCGAGCGCGGTGCTTTCAGCGAAGAGGCGGCGGTGAAGCTGCTGGGCAGCGAGGTTTCTCTTGTACCGCTTCCAACGTTTGAAGCTGCTTTCAGCGCAATCGCGCAGAACAAGGCGGACTACGTTCTAGCGCCTATCGAAAACAGTTTGGCGGGGCCGGTTCACAGATCGTTGGATTTACTGGTGGAGAGCGCTTTGACCATCGTCGGCGAGGTAATCATTCGCGTGCAGCACAACTTGATCGGGCCGCCGGGATCGACTTTCGAGGATGTGGCCGTCGTGGAATCGCACCCCGTAGCTCTAGCGCAGTGCGAGAGCTTTTTCAGCTCGCGACCATCCCTGAAAAGAATTGCAACGGACGATACCGCGGGAAGCGTTCGCGAGATCGTGCACGCCGGGGATCGCAAACGAGCTGCCATCGCCAGCAAACGCGCCGCTCAAATTTATGCCGGGCGAATTCTGCGGGAACATTTGGAAGACGATCCGGAAAATTACACGCGGTTTGTCCTGCTGGCGCCGGCCACAGAGGCCACGCCGGAACGAGCGGATAAAATTTCTCTGGTGTTCAGGCTTGCACACGTTCCCGGCGCGCTGTTTTATGCGCTCGAGCTTTTCGCTCGCCGAAAAATTAATTTGATGAAAGTCGAAAGCCGGCCCGTCCGCGGACTTCCCTGGCAATATCGCTTTTATTTGGACCTCCAGGCGTCGGCATCCGATCCGGAGGTTCAGGCCGCGCTTGCCGAACTGAAAACACTTGCAGTGGATGTGCGGATTTTAGGTTCTTACGTTTCGGCAAAGAACAAAAACAGCAACACACCGTAACTTGGGAGACCAATCATGATCGTCAACATGGCGCAGGGCGCAACAGAAGAACAAATCAATCACGTACTGGAACGGATCAGAGAGTGCGGCTGCCAGGCGCATTTGAGCCGCGGAGAGGAAAGAACCGTGATCGGTGTGGTTGGCAGGAGCGCGCAGCATCAGAGCGAGCTCGAAGCCTTGCTGGGCGCGCCGGGCGTGGAGGAAATCATACGGATCACACATCCTTTCAAGCTGGCCTCCAGGAATTTTCGGCCGGATGGCTCGATTATTGATCTGGGCAAAGGCGTTTCAATTGGCGGAGCAGAAGTGATCGTGGCCGGCGGGCCATGCGCGGTGGAATCGCCTGAACAAATTAATGAAATCGCCGCGGTTGTGGCACATGCCGGAGGGAAACTGCTGCGCGGAGGAGCGTTCAAGCCCAGAAGTTCGCCCTATTCTTTTCAAGGCTTGGGCGAAAAAGGATTGAAGTTATTGTGCGACGCCGCGGACAAGAACGGTTTGCTGGTAGTGAGCGAGGTGATGGATCCTTCGCAAATTGAACTCATGCTCCAATATGTGGACGTGCTGCAAGTGGGCGCGCGCAATATGCAGAATTATTATCTGCTTCGCGCGCTGGGAGAAAACAGCAAGCCGGTGCTGCTAAAGCGCGGCATGTCCGCGACGATTGAAGAACTGCTACTGAGCGCGGAATACATCATGTCCGGTGGAAACTATAATGTGATTTTATGTGAGCGCGGCATTCGCACGTTTGACACATACATGCGCAACACCATGGATATCGCGGCCATTCCGGTAATCAAACAACTTTCGCACTTGCCGGTGATGGCGGACCCGTCGCATGGGACTGGACGCCGCGACAAAGTTCCGCCTATGGCTCGCGCCGCGGTTGCGGCGGGCGCTGACGGTTTGCTGATTGAAGTTCACCAAGACCCCGAGCGCGCTTTGTCGGACGGCGCGCAGTCGATCTACCCCGAACAGTTTGCGCGCCTGATGGATGAAGTGCGCGTGATCGCTCCGGCCGTGGGACGCCGAATCGCAAGCGCCATGAAAGGCAAGACAGCCGGCTAAAGCCGTTACCGCGATTGCACAGCTTTCTGCATCGCCTCTAACGAGTCTCTGGCGAAGCGTTTTTGCAGAGCCCTTGAAAGAGGATAAGCCAGACGCGCCAGCATATCTGGCCTTGAGAATGCATAAATGTCATACCAAACCGTTTGATCCTCGCGATTGAATTCAACTGTGAAGCGCTCTTCTCCCATTTCCGCGTGATCGGGTAACGTCCCGTAAGCCAAGCCGTATCTTTCAAGAGAACCGTGACCTTCGACAACATAGACAATTCGACAGGCATTCATCGACCAGAATCCGAAATGAGAGACGAGAACGGCAACTGTGGACCCGGGTTCAATAGGCGTGTCCGGCCAACACAAATGAATCCAGGACATTTCAAACATTTTCCACTGCCTTATGGCGGATTTCGCGCGTTCGAATGTATCTACACCATGACCTAATTTGATTCGGTTATGGTCCACGGTATATCCGTCCGAAGCTTCTTGCCGGAAAGTTCCAACTTCAGGATATGAAAAATCTTCTTTCTGCTGCGCGGACAGGAATGCGTTAATTGAATCCACAGAAGGTTTGGACCAGCACAACATGCCTGTGAGCTTACTTCATGCGCGAATTATTTCTGTGCGGGAAAATCTTCGGAGGCAGCTTGTGCCGTGGGAAACACTTGAATCACGCGGTTTACTTGGGTCATGTTCAAAACGCCTTCGACCATGCCTCGAACGGCTGCGAGCCGCAGGGTGCCGCCGGATTTTGAAAGTCGCGTAAACGATTTCACGATTTGGCCGACGAACGCGCTATCGATGTGATCCACATCGTGCATATCAAATATGATGCGCGTCTCTTTTTTTCCGATGTGATCCTCCACTTCCTGATCCACTCGTTTGCAATCGGCGCCCATCTGCACGCGCCCGCTCATTTCGAAGACCCAGATTCCCGGCTTAATCTCCTGCTTTTTTAGCATCACGGAATTTCGCACCTCGTTTGCGAGAGTTTTTGAGCGTTTTGGCGGATTCGCATCTTCCCATTGGGGGGTCTAGCCTTCGAACGGAAACTGCCGGATCAATCGCATGCAATCGGCTAAGGCTTTCAATGTCGAATCTCCCCAACCGGAGGGAACAAAAGGCGCGGTTTTCTGATTCACCTGTTTGTCGGCTTCAGCGAAGAAGCGAAGATGCTGGCCTTTCGGCGGCGCCGCAAATTCTTTCACCGTGATATTGAACGGAATGTCGCGGCCGTCCTCTTGCTTGGTCATCGTGAAATGATGCAGCTGAGCTAACTCTTCTGCGGGGTTAGCCTGCGCGTACTGCCAATCTTCCACGAGCGCCTCCTGGGCGGCCATGTTGATACGTTCGATGAATCAGTAAGGAGAGACGAAATAGTAGGATGCGGTGGGTGCCAAGTCAAACACAACATCTCGATAATCCAAAAAAAATGCGAGAAGCATCGAGCCTCCCGCATTTTTGAAGAGTTGACTTTTACTACACTAATCCTTTACTGGCACTGAGCCGTCGTATTTTCCGCAGATTCCGTGGTGCAGTAAGGCAACCGGAACGTCTCATAATGCTTGATGATCCACAATCCTTCGTTATTGGCGAGGTAGATCAACTGCCGCCCGTCATCTGAATACATGCTCGTGACGCCGGTAAGGGTCTTCACCGTATGTGGATGCTTCGCATCGCTTAGATCCACTAGCCTGACGGTCTGAGTGGGAACCGCGCCTTGTCCCGCTTGGTCGGATTGCACCGAGATTGCCAGCCCTGCGCCTACCTCAGCCAACTTGCCCTGTCCCGCGACACGGTCAACAATCTGCGGATTTTTGGGATCGGTAATATCGACCACGGTGAAATGCACATTCTGCTGCAGCAAAAGGTATCGCTTGCCCTTGTCCTCTTGCACAAAAATCTGCCGTACCGCTGATCCAGGCAGCGGCAGATGCGCCAACACCACAACCTTATCTTTTGTCTCCGGCTTATCACCCTGAGCTGCGGCCCGGCTATAATTCACTAAAAAACACGGCGACATCGCCACCATTGCGGCGATCGCGGCGATCTGAAAGCTCATTTTGCGAACCCAACGCGCTCCGAAATATTTCGTCATTTTCTCGCTCCTTTGAAATCGAACCAACATTTTGTAGGGGCCGATTGAAGGGACCTATTAGAGCCGGAATTCGCGCTTAACATCGCGCTTATACTGGATTATTGTGTATCCTTCAAGGACTTGCTATAGGCTGAAGCCTGTAGAAATAGCTGACCCGCACCCTTACCGTCCAAATCTCTCATAATGAACGCCATGGATTGATTTATAATCCCGCCCAGCCAACCTCCCCCAGCGCGGGGAAGCTCAACGATATGAAGGAGATACTGCCATGAACCGCAATCGAAGGGATTTCATGAAGGATACCAGCGCGATTTGCGCTTTGGCGGTCACTGGCGGCTTGCCGACCACATCTTCACGACCGAAACCTGCCCCCACAGAATCGCGCGGAATGGCCCACGGACTCACCTTAGTGAGTATTCGTAGCGGCTCAGAATGCCGCCTTGGCGTCAAGAACGAAAAAGGGATATTCGATGTGGCCGAAGCCTCCAAAATTCTGCGCATGCGCGCGCCAGCCACGACTGACGATTTGCTTCAGAACGAAGATGGCCCGAGCCTGAACGCGCTCGTGGATGCGGCGGCCAAGTCAAAGCCTGCGCAGAAAGCATTTCTCAAAGAAGATTCAATCGAATACGGCCCGGTGGTGACGCGCCCGCAAAAAATCGTCTGCGTGGGACTGAACTATCGCCACCACGCTATCGAGATTGGCGCGCCCATTCCGAAGCAACCCGTGCTTTTCAATAAGTTCAACAACACGCTCAACCATCACAACGGCACGATAAAACTTCCCGTAGATTACGCGACGAAATTCGACTACGAAGTGGAATTAGTAATGGTGATGGGACGCGAAGCCAAAATGGTCAGCGAAGCCGACGCGCTGTCCTACGTAGCGGGTTACGCCACTGGGAACGACTTCTCCGCTCGCGACCTGCAGCTTGAAACCGGCGGGCAGTGGATGGTGGGCAAGACGCCCGACCAGTTCGCGCCGATTGGCCCGTACTTGGTGACCGCCGATCAGATCGATCCCGACAACCTGAAGCTGGAATGTCGCGTGAATGGGGAGACTCGCCAGTCCTCTAATACCAGCGACTTCATCTTCAACACCCGCAAGATGATCGCTTACATTTCTCGCGTCATCACCCTGAAGCCTGGCGACATTATTTTCACCGGCACCCCTGAGGGCGTGATCCTAGGCAAGCCTAAAGACCAGCAAGTGTGGCTCAAGCCGGGCGATAAAATCGCGTGCAGTCTGGAAAAGCTTGGCGAGTTGAAATTCGATCTGGTCTAACCGCAAACAATCTAGTCATCCACATTGCAGCCTTGAGTGACAGGCGTTGGATCGGGCACGTCAAACTTTAAGACGATTGGCGCTCCCGTGTCATCATTCGTGGTTATATCGACGGTTTGAGCGCGGAGCAGTTTCTTTATCGTATCTTTCGGGATCAATGCAGAAGCCTTGTCGCTTCCGGGCGCCCATTGTTCTTTCACATATTTACCATCGTTGATGCGATATTGGACGAACACTTTCGGGTAATAAGACGTCCCATGTATCTCCGCAGGCTCCACGTAATGAATCTTCAGGCCCGTACCGACCAGAAGACTCGCGGATTCGAACTTGCCCTTGCCGTTGCGAGTTTCCTTGGGAGGGTTGCAGTCCACCACCAAAGCAGGAGGATTAGCAAGATCGCCATGCTTCGGCGCTTTAAGGAATTTGCCCGTCAGCGTGTACCGATCGTAAGCGGTCCCGCGGGCGGCATCTGTCTTTAGAGATTGCCGCCACACGTGGTCTGGCGGGGTTTGAAACGCCGTGGTCCTCGGGAATCCGAATGACACCAAGGCAAGGGGCAACACTAGAAATAGTAGAACTGGCTTCATCGTTTTATCTCCTTGGACTTGCCCGCAACGATCATCCTGAGCTATGTCACTTCCCGAATTATAAAGGCATGCTCACAAACTTCCATCTTTCATCCTAGCCAAAAGATATTTAGACCGCAAGTTGACTGCGGCGTCTCGAACTAAAGCGCGCATGTGTGAAGTCTGCTTTGACTGCAATGCAACAGCCTTGTAAGATTCGCCACGCTCAATCGAGGAGAATAAAATGCGGAATTGCATTCTTTGTGCATTTATCGCGCTGGCGCTTCCCTATTTTGCGTTCGCACAGCAACCCGCGGCGCCGGACAAGCCCCCAGGGTTCGTACCGCTACAAAAGCTGGACGCCGCTCAGTCCAAGCTGGCCGAATTGCTCGAGGCAAAAATACAAGCAGCCTGGGCGGCGTTCAAGAAACGAGATAAGGACGCCTACGCACGTTTTTTAACCGATGACTTCCAGGCCGTAGAATCCGACGGCGATGGCGAACGCACCAAGATGCAGACTCTCCGCGAAGTGGAACACAGCATGTTCACCGATTACCTCCTTCAGATGTTCCAGGTGCAGCCACTCGGCCCACACTACGCTTTCGTAACCTACGAGAGCACGATGCAATTCCCCAAAGGCTCAGCCCTGCGCCTCAGGAGGGTTTTCATAGGCGAGCTTTGGACCAACCGCGACGGCGACTGGAAGATGATGCGCTATCAGGAGACCATGGTCCGCTAAATTTCGCGTCCCAGAAAAACAGAGGCCCGAATCCACTACAGTGGAGCCGGGCCTCTGTTTTGACATCATTTCTCGCTCGATTACTGCGAAGCGTACACGCCGACGCAACCGTCCGCTGCTACCGATTGACAGTTGGCGCTGCTGCCGGAAGGTAGCGGCACGTATATGTGATTGTTAATTGGATCTGCCGCCACGCTGTGGGCATTGCCGTTCGTGGGTACGTTCTGCAGCCACAGTCTGGTCTTGGCATTGATCACTCCAAGAACCGGACCACTAGGCATGTCTCGAGCGGCCAGGTAGTAATTGCCGTCGCCGGGGTTGTACCAGGTTTCATCAACGGCTCCGACATAGTTGATGGTCGTAAGGACTTCGCCGGTCGTGCCATTGATGATAACTGTAGACGGCGAGAACGCGCGGCCATCGTGATCGGCGCAGCCCACCAGGACGTCCGTGCCCGGCCCGAGATTCAATCCGGTTGGCATGCAATTATAAATTGGGTAACTGTTGATAATGGCTGGCACATATTCAGTGACTCCGCCGACTGTAATCGGATGCAGAGGATCGATTACATCCACGCTACCTACCGTGATGTCGCCGGTTGCGTTTCCGTTTGTCAGGAGAAAGGCGTTCAATGGCGGGTAATAGATCATTCCGCCCAAGCCAGCCGGAGAAATTGCTCCGACACAGCCCGCAGGTGTGCCGGGGCCTGCCGCGCAAAACACTCCGCCAGGCACTCCCCCAACCGTCGCGGTAAGTTGTGGCCCATGATGGCAAGGAACGTCCGGATTGAAGCCACCCGCAGCCGCGTGGCCTGAGACGCCGCTCGGAACCCACGGCCCGGGCATCCCCGGAGTAGAACCCGCGAATTGGAGTGAAGGATCCGGGCAAGGAAATGCCGGGTTCCCGACAGGGCCATTCGCGCCTCCGTCATCAATAAACACAGTGTCGTCATTCTGGGCTGCGCCGTCATAATAAATCTGGCCAAGGATGCATGAGGGGTAATTCGCCCGAAACTGTGTTGTTATTGGGGTGCCACCGAGACCCTGCACATAGGTGCTGATTCCCGGACTAAAGGGTGCCTGAACGGTAGGATCTGTGACTTGAGAATAAGCGAGACAATGCTGTTGCGCGTCGGTCCCCGTTCTCGTCACAATGCCAGTCACGTCGATGATGGTAACAAAGGGAAATCCCGGGTCTCCGTTGATAATCGAAACCAGGTAACGGCTGGATCCGTCTTGCGGAAAAGTCACCACGCTGCCAGTTGTCGCAATTTCATCGCCACGCAGGTCGCCGCAGGTCGGATCGGAGAATGCTCTTCCATTTGCAGAAGCCATGCACGGGCTGATTCCACTCGGAAGGCCGTCATAGTCGGGCGAACTACCCGTCGGTATCACGGCGGTCAATACCGGCGGCGCATTGTAGCCGGCTGAAATCATAGGTACCAAATCGAAGACCAACATTTCAGAACTTCCATTCCCAACAAATAGGAAGTTCCCATCCGCCGAAACTTCCATACCATTCGGACCCGATAATGGATTCAGATTGTTGGCGCGGGATGCGCAACATTGGCCGCCGACGAATCCACCGAAATTGCCATTGGGACCAAAGCCCCCCGGAAGCCGGAAACCATCCGTCTTGCATCCAAACCGCGTGAAGTTGCCTTGCGCGGTCGTGATAGGAGGAATGGTGGCCAATGCGTTCGAGGGGTCAACCCAGCATAGACTGCTATTGTTTCCCGCCTCAGCTACTGAGTTCTGCCCACCGATAGCCCACAGCGCAATATTGCTCACCGTGTTGAACACTGGGACGTCGAGACCGATGCGGTCCGATACAAAGTAATTGCGATTCACCGGGTCCACCCAACTGATATCAAAGATGTTGAATGGTCCGCCAGGCTCGCCGTTGGGGTTGTGTTCCGGCACGAGCATCACGTCAATCAGCCCGATCGTCCCGTTTTTATCCGTACCGCACACCGGACAGTTTTTCTCGCTGTTCCCGCAACTGTTCAGGATGAAAACCGCCAACAGCGCGACGAAGGCAAGAAGGGGAAGCATTTTCGATCTCATCGAATTTCCTCCAACGATATTTGCCGGGGGCCGAACCACGTTTCAACCAACCTGCTTTTAGAGTCTGCAGCGCGCTCAAGCTCGTTCCTGCCGGCCCCCTTGATAACCAGCAGTCAACGCACCCGAGGCGGTTGAACTTTGATTAGAACCGGAACTGAATACCTTCAATGAACACATAGTAATTGCGCGGCAGAATACCCTGCACGCTTGGGTCATGGAGTTGGTTCAGGTTAAAGTCTGATTTCACCAGTACCCAATAATTCAGGTACCAGTTCACACCAAACGTCCATTGCGTAGTGTGGTCGCTATACGTTGGTTGTATGACCGGCGTAATTGGGCAAGCCGGTATAGTTGTAGCGTCGCAAGTCCCGCCGGCAGCCCGCCCTTCTAGCCACGAGTAGCGTGCTTTCAACTCCCAGGCGCCCCAACCCGGGCCGCCGGTTTCACCCGGAGAATTGGGCCCAATCACCGGATGCTTTACGCGCGGGATAGCGTTTTCCGGCTCCTTTTCGCCGGTCAGCAAATAATTGGCCGATATGTATGTGCCCTTGCCCACAACACCGGGAAGGGTGTTGAATCCAATGCCGCCGGGTGTAAATGACCCGATGTTGCTGCGTTTCTGCAGCAGCTGTGTGTACTCTCCACGAATGCCCAAGCCACCGCGCAGCCACGAGAAGAAGCCGTTATAACGCTCGACTCCGCCATTGATTCGAAATTGTGGAAAGAATGTGTATGTACCGTCGGTCATGGCTCCGCTAAAGCTGAGTTCGTTTGCAAGACCCTTGGATCGGCTATGCTCCGCGGAACCGCCGAAGGAAAACCCTTTCAGTAAGAAACTGTCGGTATCTTTCCAGGGTGAGAAACGGACTCGACCGGTAACTTCCACTTCGTTCGTGGTGGAGGCGGTGAGCAGCCCTTGGCCGTTGAACACTCCAACCCAGTACTGTGCCCGACCGTCGGACAAATCACCGTGGACATCAATGCCGGGAGCCCGGAAAGAACCGCCTGCGTCAGGGTACAACACCGAGTTTATTGAACGGTCAGCGAACTCAACATTGGTGTCGCCGGTTCCCACTTCCATCGAGAACGGCACCTTGTATTGACCGCCCATGATCTTGAACCAATTCCAAGGCTTGAAATCCACGTAAGCGTCCCGGATTGTGAGGGAGGAGGCTGTCTCGAATAGGAATGCATAATCGAGTTGGCTTCCGTAGCTGCCTTGCACGCCAAATCGGGCCCGCTTGATTGCGAAAGTATCCGCTGGCGCTCCGTCGCCATTATAGAAAGTATATTGTGCGTTCAAATAGCCTACCGGCATGATCGTAAACTGGCCGTCGGGGCTCTTCAGGAAGAAGTGCTCGCCATTAAATCCCGCGGTTGGAGTAGGCGTGCTGTTGGCCTTGTTCTGAAGAACGTCGATCTCTTTTTGGAGGGCGTCGATGTCGGCTGGAGTAGCCGCCGCGGGCGAAGAGGAGTCCGCATTAAGGGTGGCGTCAGTATTCGCTGCGGGATTCGCTGCCGGCGCAGCGGTCGAGGCATTGGCATCCGGGCTAGCGGCAGAGGTAGCCTGTACCAGATGTGCACCGCCGGCCGGCGCGGGCGCGCTCGCTGCCACCAGTCGCTGGATCTGGGCTTTCAGCTCCGCGACCTCACGGCGCAATTGCTGAACCTCGTCCTCTGTTGCAGCCTTTGGCGCTGGTTTCGACTGCGTCGAGTCGGCGGCGGGCTTAGCGCTCTGCCCAAAGGTTACCTGACCAGTTGCGGCAAAAAACAAGGTCACAAGCACGAACGACCACTTAAGCGAGCGCATAATTATCCCCTCCGCGGAGATTTTTCAAAGCGAACTGCAGGTTTCGCGACGACCACTTTCGGGACGATGCCGGTAGTTAACTGGATGCAATGATTGGGAATATGCGAGGGGTCAGCGGTAGAAGCAGAAGATGCATTCATCGGCATACCTCCGAATTGCACACTATACGTTAGCGACCATACACGACCCGCTTTCATCCGCGGGATCGCCCCCGTTCACATGCGTTGCTCAACTTGAATTGTCGCGGTTCTTATCGAACTTGGTATACTGGTCCGCTAATCGAACCAGTCATTTCACAAAAAGCAGGCAGGTCTTAGCATAGGGCCTGGGGCGTGTCAAGCGTATTGTGAGCTCTATCTTTGTCGAGCACCATTGTTGTCGCGTATGACTACATGCAGCGCCGCTTTTATCAAATTGAGAAAGCATTTCGAGGTTGTGTTGTTCGTTTGGCGGCGCGATGCCATAATGCGCGCCGCTCAGCGGGCTTGAAAATTTCGATTGAATGCGAGGGTCTATATGGCCATGCGAGATTCGTGGATCGAAAAGCGTGCAGCAGCGATGAACGGCGGCGGAAGGAATTTCTCGCAGATGCACTTTGCGCGCAAAGGCATCGTCACCGAAGAAATGGAGTAC
>Ga0209007_1000041_pt1 | contig 93463 bp, 78 predicted proteins | sample JacPinW_OM1H0_O2_FD_187961 | JGI IMG/M metagenome (GOLD analysis project Ga0209007, IMG submission 187961) | Forest soil microbial communities from Algoma, Ontario, Canada - Jack Pine, Ontario site 1_JW_OM1H0_O2 (SPAdes) (version 2) | ecosystem: Environmental > Terrestrial > Soil > Boreal... | reverse complement strand
GAGCCGCTCACCACCACCGGATGGCCGTGGCGTTCCGGAAACCGCTTCCGGCTGCTGGACGGTTCCGCGGAATTCTTCCCGCGCATGCTGGCGGCGATCGATGCGGCCGCCGGCCACGTGCTGCTCGAGATGTACCTGGTGGAGTCCGGCAAAGTCGCCGGCGCGTTCATCGATGCGCTGACGCGCGCCGCGGCGCGCGGTGTGCGCAGCTGCGTGGTGTTCGACGGCTTCGGCGCGCTCGGGCTCGGTGCGGCCGACCGGCACCGGCTGCTCGAGGCGGGCGTGGAGCTGCGCCTCTTCAACCCGCTGCGGTTTGCCAACCGGCTGCGCAACTTCATGCGCGACCATCGCAAGCTTCTGACAGTGGACGGGCGCGTGGCGTTCGTGGGCGGCGCAGGACTGACCGACGAGTTCGCGCCCGGTCCCAACGCCTGGCGCGATCTGATGCTCGAGATCGAAGGTCCGGTAGTCGCCGACTGGCAGCGGGCGTTCGCGCGCACCTGGCGGCGCCTCGGACCCGAGCTGGCGCTCCCGGAGCCGGCACCGCGCGCCGTGGGTGGCGCGAGCGGGCGGCTCGCTTTGAGCGAGGCACGCCAGTACTCGGTGCTCGCCAACGGCGTCATTCGCCATATCGATGCGGCGCGCAGGCGCGCCTGGATCATGAGTGCCTACTTCGTGCCGTCGCGCCGCTTTCGCAGAGCCCTGCGGCGCGCGGCGCGCCGCGGCGTGGACGTGCGGCTGCTGCTGCCCGGCCCGCGTACCGATCATCCGTGGGTGCGGCAGGCTGCGCGGCGCTTCTACGGCAAGATGCTGCGAAACGGCGTGCAGATCTTCGAGTACCAGCCGCGCATGCTGCACGCCAAGATGATCCTGTGCGACGACTGGGTGTCCGTAGGCTCGAGCAATCTCGATCGCTGGAGCTTCAAATGGAATCTGGAGGCCAATCAGGAAGTGGCCGATCACGGCGTGGCCGACGCCGCGGCGGCGCTGTTCGCCGGCGACTTCGCGGTGTCGCAGGCACTCAACCGCCGCTACTGGTCACACCGTGCGTGGCTCGACCGGCTGCGCGAGCGGATCGCGGGCGCGCTGGATCGCTGGCTCGAGGGCTGGCGCCGGCCTGGGCCGCCGTGAGGGTCAGCGCCGGCAACGGCGGTGCTCACGGGCCCGGAGTGTAGAGCTCGGTGGTCCTGACGAAGGCGAGCAGGAACGGCTCGAGCGTCTCGAGCTGCGTCGCGTACAGACGCAGCGCCGCGAGCTTGCGGTCTTCCTCCGTCGGCATGAGCGCGAACACAGTCCAGACGGCGCCGGCATCGCGGGGTGCGGGCGTGAGCGGCAGGCCCGGGTTGAGCCCCCGCGGGTTGGGCCACCCCTCGCCGCCGTGCACGATCCAGTAGCGCACCACCGGCGGCGCGGCGCTTGCCGCCAGCACACGCTGCGTGAGCAGGCCCGCGGCGCGGTGATCCGGATGGGCATCGCTCGGGCTCGGGGCGAGCAGCAGCGTCGGACGCACGCGCGCCAGCACCACGGCGAAATCGCGCTCGAGACTCTCGCCCGTGTAGGGGTGGCCGGGAAACACCGCCGCGGCGTAGGGCACCGCGTCGGCGGCGGTGAAGGGCGAGCGGTAGGCGCGGCGGTAATGCTCACCGAGGAGCGTGAGGACCCCGCGGTCCGGATAGCCGAGGAACAGCTGCCGCGCCGACGGTACGCCGAGCGCATCGGCGGCCGCACGCGCCTCTCGCATGCGGCGCGCCGCCAGATCGCGCGCCTTCGCGGGGCTCATGAGCGGGCTCTTCTCGATAAGGAGCAGATCGAGCTCGGAGGCATCGCCGCTCGTGATCCACACGACGCTCGCGCGCCCGCCGGCCCGCACGACGCGCTGGATGAGCCCGGCGCAACACAGCGTCTCGTCATCCGGGTGGGGCGCGATCACCAGGAGCGAGGTGTCCGCATTGATCGGCGTTAGGGGCGGCGCCTGCGGCACGGGCGCGGCATGCGCCGTCGCCGCCGCCATCATCGCCGTCGCGAGCCGTCTCAGGCGACCGGCAGCCCGGGATCGATCCGCGCCGCCCACGCGAGCAGTCCGCCTTCGAGATTTGCCGGCGAGGTCACCCCGGCCGCGAGCGCCATGTTGCAGGCAGCGAGGCTGCGGCCGCCGCTGCGGCAGATGAACACCGGCGCGCTGTCAGGGGCAATCTCCGCGAGCCGCGCGGGCAGCTCGCCCACCGGGATGTTGATCGCGCCGGGGAGGTGGCCGGTGTCGAATTCCCACACCTCGCGCACGTCGATGAGCGGCGGCGCCGCGGCCGCGTGCAGCAGGGCGTCGAGGGCAGCGGCGCTGAGGCGCCGCACGCCGGCCACCGCCGCGGCGCGCGGGGCTTCGTCCCGCGGCGCGGTGATCGTAGGCGCAGCGCCGCACACCGCGCAGTCGCTGCGCCGTGCGACGCGGAATTCGCCAAATTGCATCGCCAGCGCGTCGTACACCAGCAGCCGCCCGATGAGCGGCTCGCCGACTCCGGTGATGAGTTTGATGGCCTCGGTCGCCTGCAACGTGCCCATCACTCCGGGCAGCACGCCGAGCACGCCCGCCTCGGCGCAGTTCGGGACCGGCGCATCGGCAGCGTCGGGAAACAGGCAGCGGTAACACGGCCCGCGTCCCGGCACGTAGGTCATCAGCTGGCCCTCGAAGCGGTGAATGGCCGCCGTGACCAGCGGCTTGCCGAACAGCACGCAGGCGTCGTTTACCAGGTAGCGCGTCGCGAGGCGGTCGGTGCCGTCGAGCACCAGGTCGTAGCCCTCGAGCAGCGCGCGCACGTTGGCGGCCTTGAGTTCCAACACGTGCGGCACGATGCGGATCTCGGGATTCAACGCCGCGAGGCGCTCGCCCCCGGCCTCGGCCTTCGGGCGCGCGACCCCGGCCGTATCGAACAGCACCTGGCGCTGCAGATTCGACACGTCGACGCGGTCGAAGTCGAGCAGCCCGAGCGTCCCGCAGCCGGCGGCCGCAAGGTACAGCGCGCCGGGCGAGCCAAGCCCGCCGGCGCCCACGATCAGCACGCGCGCCGCCTTCAGCTTCTCCTGCCCGGCGACGCCGATCTCGCGCAGCGCCAGATGGCGTTGGTAGCGGGCGCGTTCGGCTGCGTTGAGGCTCATGAGGCGAGCATCGGCGTGCGACGGCGAGGCTGTCAACGGAGGAGGGCTGTTAGCGTATGCTTCGGCGCCAGTCGGCGTCTCGGGGCCCGCGAAGCGAGCAATTCATTGTGAGGGGAATCAAGCACTTCATCACGGCGGCCCTGTGGCTCGCCGTTGCAGGGCTGGCTCCCGTGGCGGCGAGCGCCCAGGCGCGCGCGCCGGTGGCGCAGCCACTGCCGGTCGCGCATTCGCTCGACGGGCGCTTCGAGGTCCTCGAGCACGAATATGTTATGTACTTCCTGGGGCGATTCCCGGTGGTGGCGACCTATCTCGGAGGCGCGGCTTTCGATCCGCAGCTCGCCGGCATCGACGGGCGGCTGCGGGACTACTCGCAGGAGGCCATCCGCGAAGAGGACACGCACCTGGTGCAGTTCCGCATGCGGTTTGCGGCGCTCGCGCCCGCCGGCCTGTCGCCGCGGCGGCGCGTCGACCGCTCAGTGGCGCTCGCGGAAATCGCGTTCCTGCTGCGCGAGCACACGATGCGCCACCACCAGCAGAAGTCGCTCGACTCCTATGTCGATGAGCCGCTACGCGGCGTCGACTGGCAGATCCAGGGTATGACCCCGACCGGAGCTGCCACCTACGGCACGGACGCGGAGTGGCAGGCGGTGATCGCGCGCACCCGCGCGGTGCCGGCGTATCTCGCCACCGCGCAGGGGCAGCTCATGGCCGGCACCGCCGCTCACAACACCCCCGACTGGCGCGTGCTGGCGAGCTTCGGACTCGGGAGCAGCGCCGCCGACGCCGCCTATTTCTCGACCACGCTGCCGCAGATGGCCGCGAGCGACATCGCCTCCGCGCACCGCGACGCGCTGTTGCGCGAGCTCAGCACCGCCGCCGCCGCCGCCGCCGCCGCCTACCAGCGGCTGCACGATTTCGTGGCCGCGACCTTCTTCGTGAGCACCGATCCGCCGCTGCCGAAATCCGCCTACAGCGCCGATCACTATGCCTTCGGCGAGAGCGAGTACGACTGGGCGCTGCAGCACAACCTGCGCCTGAGTACCACCGCGGCGGAGCTCTTCATTCAGTCCTGGCCGGCCGTGGAGGGGACGCGCGCGGCGATGGAGTCGCTCGCCCGGCAGATCGCCGCCAGCCACGCGTGGACCGTGCCCGCAGACGGGCCGGGCGTGGTGCGCGCGGTGTTGGAGCAGGTGAGCCGCGACGCGCCGAGCACCGATGCGCAGATGATCGAGGGCTACCGCAGGACCGGGCAGCGCCTGGTCGACTACGCCCGCACCACCGGGCTGTTCGAGGTGCCGGCGGACTACCGCCTGGACGTCACCGTGACACCGCCGCCGCTGCAAGCCTCGATCGAGGGGGCGGCTTACTATCCGGCGCCGCCCTTCAAGAGATTCGGCGTCGGCCGCTTCTACGTGACTCCCAGTGGTGACGACGCGGCGGCGCTGCGCGCCGAGCACAACTACGCCGCCATGCCCGATCTCGCCGCCCACGAGGGTTTCCCCGGCCACGACTGGCACTACAAGGTGATGACGCAGTACCGCGATGAGATCTCCCCGGTGCGCTGGCTCACCCCGGGAGCCGTCGAGGATTCCTCCTCGATGTGGCAGGACTCGATGGCGACCGAGGGCTGGGCGCTGTACGCCGAGGCGCTGATCGCCGAGCCGCAGCCGCGGGCGCCGCAGGGCTTCTACACCTCCGAGGAGCGGCTCTATGAGCTGCGCGCCAAGCTGCTGCGCGACGTGCGGGTGCGGATCGACACCGGCATTCACACCGGCCGGCTGCGCTTCGACGATGCGGTGACACTGTTCTCGGCGACGGTCGATTTCCTGCCCGGCTCGTGTCAGGACCCCACGGCGCTCAAGCTCGACGTCAAGCGGGTGAGCTGCACGGCGGCACGCGCGGCAGTGACGCGCTACGCGCGCTGGCCGACGCAGGCGATCACCTACCGTCTCGGCAAGGAGCAGATTCTCGCCCTGCGCCGGCGCGCGCAGCTCGAGCTCGGCTCACGCTATTCAGCGCAGCGCTTTCACCTCGAGTTCATGAAGCAGGGCACCATCCCGCCCGGCTACTTCGGCGAGGAGCTGCTGCACACGCTGCGCGGTCGTTGAGGCACAGGGCGCCAAAGTCACGCCTTAGGGCCACCCCAGGAAATCGCGCGTGCCACTCCGGGCAAGTTTGCGGCCTGGAATCAAGACGCGCGATTTCCTGGGGGCCCCGGCGCGCGCCCGGCACCGTTTCCAATTAGCTAAGCGGCCTGACAGAAGAACAGATGCGCCGGCAGCACGTTCAGCGGCTCGAACTTGCGTCCCACGTACCCGAAGATGCGCTTCAGGTCCCGCAGCACGCGCGTCGAGAACTGGAACAGGAGGAACGCGCCGCCCGGCTCGAGCACCGCGCGGGTCTTGCGCAGGATGCGCTCGCGCAGCGGCGCGGCGATGGTGCTGAACGGGATTCCGGAGATGATGTAGTTGGCGCGGTCGTGACCGAAGCGCCGCAGGATCTCGTCGACCGCCACGGCGGAGGCTGCCACTACGTGCAGCCTCGGGTCGGTGAAGGTGGCGCGCAGGTAGTTGACAAAGTCGGGGTTGGTTTCGATCGCTATCAGGATCGCGTCCGCGTGCATGCGCTCGAGCACCTCGGCGGTGATGCTGCCGACGCCGGGCCCGTATTCGACGATGACCCGCGCCCGCGTCCAGTCGATGGGCGCGAGCAGCTCCTTGATCAGGAAGCGTGAGCTCGGCACGATCGAGCCGAGCATGCGCGGATGCCGAAAGAAGTTCCGCGTGAACAGCAGGACGTTGCCGCTGCGTGTCCGGCGCGGTTTCTGGTTGTTATGCATCGTGTCCCCGGCGCAGGGTCTCACCACGCTCACTCTATAGCACAGCCATCCCAAAGCAAGTAGCAGCGCCCATGAGCATCCGGTCGCGGCAACGATTACAATCCCGACCCGCTCCCGGCCAAACTGGGAAAGGGCCCGTCCGCCAGGCTCGCCACATGACGCAACGGTCGCGCTTGCACGTTCCCGCCCCGCCCGCCAGGCCCGGGCAGGAGCCCGATTTCAGTTATCTGCAGATCTCGCCGGCGGGGGCGCTCAGGCGCCCGGACGTCACCGTCGCGGTGCGCGATATCGAGGATCTGTCGCTGCAGATGGTGCGCGTGCTGGGCGAGGATCACCGCGCGGTCGGCCCGTGGGACCCGCGCCTCGACGCCGAAGAGCTGCAGGTCGGACTGCGCCACATGCTGCTCACGCGGCTGTTCGACGACCGCATGCAGAAGATCCAGCGCCAGGGGCGCATCTCCTTCTACATCAAGTCGACCGGCGAGGAAGCGATCGCGGTGGCCCAGGGCATGGCGCTGCAGCCGGGGGACATGCTGTTCCCGTCGTACCGCCAGCAGGGACTGCACGTGGTACGCGGCCGCAGCCTGGTCGAGCTGATGTGTCAGTGCCTGTCCAACACCCGCGACATGTGCAAGGGCCGGCAGATGCCCATCATGTATCACTGGGCCGAGGGCAACATCTTCTCCATCTCCGGCAATCTCGCCACCCAGTTCCCCCAGGCCGTCGGCTGGGCGATGGCCGCGGCCATCAAGGGCGAGGACCGGATCGCGGCCAGCTGGATCGGCGAGGGCTCGAGCGCGGAGGCGGACTTTCACTACGCCATGACGTTCGCCGCCGTGTACCAGGCGCCGGTGATTCTCAACCTGGTCAACAACCAGTGGGCGATCTCCACCTTCCAGGGATTCGCCGGCGGCGAGCACCGCACATTCGCGCAGCGCGGGCCCGGCTACGGCATTCCGGGGATCCGCGTCGACGGCAACGACTTTCTCGCGGTGTACGCCGTGACCCAGTGGGCGGCGCAGCGCGCCCGCCAGAGCGGCGGTGCAACGCTCATCGAGCTGGTGACCTACCGCGCGGGCGCGCATTCCACCAGCGATGACCCGTCGCGCTACCGCCCGAAGGAGGAGTGGCGCGCCTGGCCGCTGGGCGATCCGATCACGCGTCTGAAGCAGCATCTCATCACGCTGGGGGAGTGGTCGGAGGAGCGCCACGCGCGCCTGGAGAAGGAGCTCGACGCACACGTCAGCGCGTGCTGGAAGGAAGCCGAGACCTACGGCACGCTCAGCGGCGGTCCGACGCTCGATCCCATGACCATGTTCGAGGACGTGCTCAAGGAGATGCCGCCGGACCTCGTGCGCCAGCGTGAGGAGCTGCGCGCGCTGCGCGCGGTGCAGTCCGCGGCCGTGCCATCCGCGCCGCCGGCCGGGCACAGCGCGACGCCGCCGGCGCTGGTGCGCAAGGGCTGAGCTCATGGCGCGCATGAACATGGTGCAGGCGCTGAACTCGGCGATGGACGTGATGCTGGCGCGCGACCCGCGCGTGGTCGTGCTCGGCGAGGACGTCGGTTACTTCGGGGGCGTGTTCCGGGTGACCGACGGGCTGCAAAGGAAGTATGGCGAGCACCGGGTACTCGACACCCCGATCGCCGAGGGCGGCATCATCGCGGCCGCGATCGGCATGGGAGTGAACGGTCTGAAGCCGGTCGCCGAGATCCAGTTTGCCGACTACATCTACCCGGGGTTCGACCAGGTGGTGAGCGAGCTCGCTCGGCTTCGCTACCGCACGGCGGGGGATTTCTTTGCACCGGTGACCATCCGCACGCCGTGCGGCGGCGGCATCCGCGGCGGCCAGACACACTCGCAGAGCCCGGAGGCGATCTTCACTCACGTCTCGGGCATCAAGGTGGTGATGCCGTCGAATCCGTACGATGCCAAGGGGCTGCTGATCAGCTCGATCGAGGGTGAGGATCCGGTGGTGTTCTTTGAGCCCAAACGCCTCTACAACGGGCCGTTCGACGGCGATCCGCACAAGCCCGCGGTACCGTGGAGCACACACCCGCGCGGCGAGGTGCCCGAGGGGCACTACACCGTGCCGATCGGCCGCGCCGAGGTGGTGCGCCCGGGCAAGGACCTGACGATACTCACCTACGGCACCATGGTGCACGTGGCGGAGGCCGCGGTGCGGCTCGCCGGGGTCGATGCCGAGATCGTCGACGTGCGCACCATGGCGCCGCTCGATGTCGACACCATCTGCAGCTCGGTGAACGGGACCGGGCGCTGCGTCGTGGTGCACGAGGCGACCGGCTTCGCGGGCTACGGCGCCGAGCTGGTTGCGACCGTGCAGGAGCAGTGCTTCTGGAACCTGGAAGCGCCCGTGCGCCGCGTCACCGGTTGGGACACTCCCTATCCCCATGCGTTCGAATGGGATTACTTCCCCGGACCTGCGCGGGTGGCCGCGGCCCTCAAAGAGGTGATGGAGGCGGCATGAGTCAGTATGTCTTCAAGCTGCCCGACCTGGGTGAGGGCACGGTGGAAGCGGAGATCGTCGGCTGGCGCGTCAAGCCGGGCGATCTGGTCGCCGAGGACGAGGTGGTGGTCGAAGTGATGACCGAGAAGGCCGCCGTGGAATTGCCGGCTCCGGTCAGCGGACGGGTCGTGTCCATCACCGGTGAACCGGGGGATTCGGTGCCGGTCGGTGCGCAGCTCATCGTGCTGGAGACGCAGCCGGAGGCGGCCGCGCCCAAGGCTGCAACGAGCGCGGCACCGGCGCAGCCGAAGCCGCAAGCGCCCGCAGCCCGGGCGTCCACGGGTGGCAACGGTGCGGCAGCCGCGGCCGGCGCAGCGGCGCGCAGCGGACGGGTTGCTACCTCGCCCGCGATCCGCCGCCGCGCGCACGAGGCTGGCATCGATCTGCGGCAGGTGGTGGGATCGGGGCCGAGCGGCCGCATCGTGCCGAAGGACCTGGAGGAGTTCGTGGCGCGCGGCGCGCAGCCGCAGCCGCTGCCACTGCGCGCGGTGGCCGCCGCGGGCGCACGGCCGCAGGCCCCGGCACCGGCCGGGGCCACCGAGGAGATCAAGGTGATCGGGGTGCGCCGCCTGATCGCCCAGCGCATGAGCGAGGCGAAGCGCAACATCCCGCACTTCGCTTATGTCGAGGAGCTCGACGTGACCGAGCTCGAGGCACTGCGGCGGCATCTGAACAGCAGGCTCGAGCGCGGTGCGCCCGGGCTCACTTACCTGCCGTTCCTGGCGCTCGCGCTGGTGCGCGTGCTGCGCGACTTCCCCCAGTGCAACGCCCATTACGACGCCGAGCGCGGCGTGCTGGTGCGCTATCGCGCCGTGCACCTGGGCGTTGCCACGCAGACTCCCGATGGACTCAAGGTGCCGGTGGTGCACGACGCGCAGGCGCGCGGCCTGTGGGAGCTGGCGGCGGAGCTGCGGCGCGTGAGCGAAGCTGCCCGTACCAACAAGGCGACCCGCGAGGAGCTCAGCGGCTCGACCATCACTATCACGAGCCTGGGCAAGCTCGGCGGCATCGCCAGCACGCCGATCATCAACGCCCCGGAGGTCGCCATCATCGGGGTGAATCGCGCCCTCGAGCGCCCCGTGGTGATCGACGGTGCCATCGCCGTCCGCCGCATCATGAATCTCTCCTCATCCTTCGATCACCGCTTCGTCGATGGCTACGACGCCGCGGCGATGATCCAGGCACTGAAGGAGTGCCTCGAGCATCCGGCGACGATCTTCATCGGCAGCTGACGCGGACCGCACCTCGGCCCGCGGGCGAAGCCCAAGGGGAGCGACATGCGCGGGCAAGGTGTGATCGGTGGAATCGCACTGCTGACGCTGCTGGCCGGCTGCGGCGGCGGCAGCGGCGGTGACATCGGGCCCGGCCCGGGGCCGCCGCCGTTCTCCTCGGTGCCTCAGGTGCAGGTCTCGGTGCCCACGACGTTTCCCTCCTGCAGCACCGCGGGGCAATCGGGCACGCTCTACAGCGGCACCTCGCTCGAGCCGTCGCTGGTGGTCAATCCCACCAACAGCTCCAACCTGATCGCCGAATGGCAGGAGGGTCGGTGGTCGACCGGCGGCTCGCAGGCACTGAGTCTGGGCGCCTCCTCCGACGGCGGCATGACCTGGACGCTCGGCTACGCCGCGTTCTCGGTGTGTACCGGAGGCAGTGCCAGCAACGCCGGCAACTATCAGCGCGCCAGCAACGGCTGGCTGACCGTTTCCCCGAGCGGCGTCGTGTACGCCTTGTCGCTGTCGTTTTCCGGCGGCGCACTGCTCGCCGGCTCCTCCAGCGGCCAGCTGGTGGCGCGCTCGACCGACGGCGGCTTCACCTGGGGCCAGCCGGTGGCGCTGATCGCGGACGGCGCGGATTTCTTCGACGACAAGGGCTCAGTCACCGCCGACCCGACCAACGATAACTACGTTTACGCCGTATGGGATCGGATCAACGAGAGCTCCGGGTCGAGTTATTTCGCGGTCACCGCCGACGGCGGCAACACCTGGCAGCCCGCGACCAGCATCTACACCCCGGGCGCTTCGGCGCAGACGATCGGTAACATCATCGTCGTGCTTCCCGGGGACGTCGTGCTCGATATCTTCTCGGCGCTCGACACTGCCGGCTCGGGTGCCACGGCGACGCTGTTCGCGCTGCGCTCGACCGATAACGGTAGCACCTGGTCGGGACCCGTGATGATCGCCCCCGAGGAATCCGTGGGCACCAAGGATCCGCTGACCGGCGCCGGGATCCGCGACTCCACCGACCTGCCCTCGGTCAGCGTTTCCACCGGCGGCATCGTATACGTCGTGTGGCAGGACTCGAGTTTCTCCGCCGGAGCGCGCGACGGCATTGCCATGAGCTCCTCCGCGGATGGCGGTCAGAGCTGGTCGGCGCCGGTGGAGGTAAACGCGGATCCGAGCGCGGCGGCGTTCACACCGAACGTCCATGTGCGCGCCGACGGATCGATCGGCATCACCTACTACGACCTGCGCAACGACACGCTCGCCGGCTCGATCCTCACCGACTTCTGGATGGTGACTTCCGGCAACGGCACCGACTTCACCGAAACGCACATCTCAGGGCCGTTCAATCTGCTGCAGGCGCCGCAGGGCGAGTTCGGGCCGGACAACACCCTGGGCTATTTCCTCGGTGACTACCAGGCCCTGACCAGCAACGGCAGCGCGTTCCTGCCGATGAACACCCAGACCAACCCCGGCACCGCCATAAGCAGTGACGTGTTCATCGATTTTCCGCCGACCACCACCGCCGCAGCGGCGGCGCAGGCCACGCCCCACGCAACGCCGCGGACGTTCAAGGCCGTGACAGCTGCGCCGGGTTTGACGCTTTCGGCGGCGGCGCGCCAGCGCGTGGCGGCGCGCATCCGTCGCCTCGAGGCCGAGCGGCTGCAGCGCGGGCGGTGAGCTTCAGGGCGCAAGCGCTCGCCGACGCTGTCAGAGCTTGTGCGCCGGTCCGCCCGCGTAGCTCTTCTCGCCGGCGTCGACCCTGAGGGTCATGCGGTTCTGGTACGGCGGCAGCGGGCAGGTGGCGAAATCGTTGAGGGCGCACGGCGGGTTGTACGCCTTGTTGAAGTCCACCAGCACGGTGTCACCCTGAGGCAGCGGGATATAGAGAAAGCGCCCGGCACCGTAGGTCTCGTGTCCGCTGGTCGAGTCCGCGAACATGATGAACAGCTGCTGGTCGCCGGGCTGTTCGAGCACCGTGTCGAGGCGCCACTCGCGGCCGTCCTTGCGGAACACCACGGCGCCGGGGGAGGGCATCTCGTCCTCCATGCCGAGGATATTGACGATCTTGATGCGCCGCGCGGGCGTGTAGCGCTCGAAGCGCGCCTGCACCGCCCAGTCGGCGCTGACGGGAAAGTACTCGAGGCCGCGGAAATCGCGGCGGTGCGGATTGTCGAGATCGCGCACCCGGACTCCGACGTGCCCGACCCGCTCGATGACGAAGAAACGCAGCGCACCGCTCGCGAGCACGGTGGGCTTACCCTGCACATCCGACGCCAGATCGAGCGAGCTCACCGGCGCGCCCTCGTGGGTCACGCCGCTCCCCGCCCGCGCCACGAAGCGCACCTGCTGGCCGGTGAGCACGAACGAGCCGGCGGTCGCGGCGAGCGATGGGTTGTCGAGAGTGAGCGCATTGCCCGGGGCGCGGCCGAAGCTGTTGTCTCCGGGCTTGAGCCAGTAGAGCCCGGCGAGCGTCAGCCAGCCGGTGTCGCTGGTGAGCGAGGCCAGACGCTGCGCGCGCCAGGCGAGCACCGCCGCCTGCTCGGCTTGAGGGTCGGCGGCCTGCGCGGCCGCGGTCGGGCGCGGCACGGGGAGCGCCAGCGCCGCCAGGGCGAGCAGCAGCAGACCGCCGCGAGGGTTGCGAGGGCGATACATGAGTCTGATTTTATATGGTACGCGCATGACGGACATGCCTTTAGCGCCCGAGGATCTCCTCGCGCACGTCTGAGATCTCGCGGGCGCGTGAGGGGCGCGGGCGCGCCCCTGCGCAGCGCTCGGGACGCGGGCAGCCGGCGCTGCGCGGACAGATGATGCGTGCCGGCTGGGCGAGCGCGTCCTCGATCCAGGCTATGTTCAGCACGTTCGCGACCGCGCCGAGGTCCTGCGCGGCGGCCTTCGGGATGCGCGCCTCGCCGCTGCGGTGCAGGCACTCGCGCAGGACGCTGTCGATCAGCGGCTCGTGCGCCACGCCGTTGGAGGCGAGCACCGGGGCGAGGTCGACGCCGACGGACAGCACGTGCGGATTGCCGGCCATGTCGCGCACGCGCATGGAATGGCAGCAGTAGAGGTGCGACTGATCGTTGTCGCGCAACACCGAGATCTGCGAGCTGGTGGCCCCGTGCTCGGAGTCGATCATGCGGAACACCGCCCAGTTCGGGCACGGATCGCTCACCTGCGCGAGATTGCCCCACGGCAGCGGGATGCCGTTGCCGCGGTAGACGGCGCGCAGGTAGCCCGGCGGATAGGCGTCGAAGAAATGCCAGTAGGGGTAGGGCGAGACCTTGGTCATGCGGCGCATGATCACCGCCGGGGTGAGCTCGAGCTTCACGCCCGGCGCGATCCGGTAGCGCTCGTGCGCCAGAAAGCGGCGGAACGGCACCCTGGGACACAGCAGCGCCCCGGCGAAGAAGCTGCATTCGAAGTCGCGCCACGCATGCAGCACGTCCTGGGCGTTCATGCCGACGCCACTCGAGCCGCCCTCGGGACTGCCGCCCATCTCCCCGCCGGTGGCGTGTGCGGATTTCAGGCCGTCGCCGCCGTGCAGCACCTTGTGGGCGATATGTGCGGCCAGATCGAACTTCAGCCGCGCGGGGTCGGACTGCAGCGCGCGGTTGGCGTAGACCGCATTTGGAGGCTCGAAGAACGAGCGCATCATGCTGCGGACCTCGCGGTCCTTGTCGCGCGCCAGCACCGGTTTGCGCTCGAACCAGCGGATCTCGAGCCCGTGGCGCCGGCACAGCCGCGTCAGGTCCTCGACCGACAGCGGGAAACGCCGCTCACCCACCTTGTCGGCGGCGCGCTCCAGGTCCGGGAAATCGTTGTGCGACATCTCCTGGTGGGAGCGGATCAAAAGATTGGCGAACTGCCGCCCCGAGGTCCCGGTCTGCGCCAGCAATTCGGGGATGGCCGTCTGCAGCAGGTTGCGGGAGAACAGGAACGCCGGCTCGAGTGCCACGCGCTCTCCGCCGGCCGCGGGCGCCGGGGCCGTGGGCGGCACTTCGGCGCTCTCATCCAGGAACCACGCCGACGAGCGCTGGAAGATGGCCGCGAACAGCTCGAGCAGCTGCGCCGAGGGGATGCGCTTGCCGCTCTCGATCATGCTCAGGTAGGAGACCGAGGGCCCGACGCGGGCGTTGCGCTGAATGCAGCGCACCGAGAGCTCCTCCAGCGTGAGCCCGTTGCGCTTGCGCAGCGCGCGCAGCTTGGCGCCGAGGAAATGACCCTTGCGCAGGAGCTCAGCCATAAGTCTCCCCGGAGATGTCCTACGGTTTGTGAAATTAACAATGTGAAGTTTCCATAGTCAAATTTTCCTTATCCGGCGGCTTATGCTTGGGTGATGAACGTTCCGGCACATGAGCACCGGCTCGGGGCCGCCGACCCCGGCCCTTCCGAGCCTGCCTATTCCCGTGCGCCGGCCGGCCCGCGGGTCGAGATCCTCGGTCCCGCGGTGCCGCGTTCGGCGGAGGCGCTCACGCCGCTGGCGCTGCAGCTGCTCGCGAGCCTGCACCGGCGCTTCAACCCGCGCCGGCTGGAGCTGCTCGCCGCACGCGCCCGGCGGCAGGAGGAGCTCGACGGCGGGGAGCTGCCGCGCTTCCTCGAGGAGACCGCGGCAGTGCGCGCCGCAGACTGGCGCATCGCACCGGTGCCGGCGGACCTCGCCGACCGGCGCGTGGAGATCACAGGTCCCGTCGAGCGCAAGATGATCATCAACGCGCTGAATGCGCCGGTGCAGACGTTCATGGCGGACTTCGAGGACGCCTGCTCGCCGACCTGGGGAAACATCATCGAGGGCCAGGTCAACCTCGCGGACGCCGTGCGTCGCACCATCAGCTTCGAGGATCCGGCGACCTCCAAGAAGTACCGGCTCGGGGCGCGCACCGCGACGCTGATCGTGCGGCCGCGCGGCTGGCACCTGCCGGAGAAGCACCTGCGCATCAACGGTGAGGCGGTAGCGGGCGCGCTATTCGACTTCGCGCTGTACCTCGCCAACAACCACGAGGCGCTGGTCCGCGGTGGTACCGGTCCGTACTTTTATCTGCCGAAGCTCGAGAGTCATCTCGAGGCGCGGCTGTGGAACGACGTGTTCGTGGCAGCGCAGGACGCGCTTGGACTGCCGCACGGCACCATCAAGGCGACGGTGCTGATCGAGACCATCCTCGCGGCGTTCGAGATGGACGAGATCCTTTACGAGCTGCGCGAGCACTGCGCCGGGCTCAACTGCGGCCGCTGGGACTATATCTTCAGCTTCATCAAGAAATTCCGCCGGCGCGCCGACTTCCTGCTGCCCGACCGCGCCGCGGTCACCATGGAGAGGCATTTCCTCAAGTCCTATGTGGACCTCCTGATCCGTACCTGCCACCGCCGCGGCGCGCACGCCATGGGCGGCATGGCGGCGCAGATCCCGATCCGCGACGACCCGGCGGCCAACGACACGGCGATGGCCCGGGTACGCGCCGACAAGCTGCGCGAGGCGCGCGCCGGACACGACGGCACCTGGATTGCGCATCCCGGGCTGGCGACGATCGCGCGACAGCCGTTCGATGAGGTGATGCGCGGGCCGAACCAGCTCGGCGTGTTGCGCACCGACGTGCACGTGACACCCGCCGACCTGCTCACGGTTCCCGACGGGCAGATCACCGAGGCGGGCGTGCGCTCCTGCATCCGTGTGGGTGTGCAGTACCTGGAATCCTGGCTGCGCGGCCAGGGGTGCGTACCGCTCTATCACCTGATGGAGGACGCCGCGACCGCGGAGATCTGTCGCGCGCAGTTGTGGCAGTGGCTGCACCACGGCGCCTGCACCAGCGACGGCGCGCCGATCACGGTCGCGCGCTTCGATGGTGTGCTGTCCGCCGAGCTCGACCGCATCCACGCCGAAGTGGGCGCGGCGCGACTCACCCACGGGGTATTCCCGACGGCGGCGCGCTTGTTCGAGCAGATGACCAAGGCGGAGGAGTTCGACGAGTTCCTGACGCTGCCCGCCTACGAGCTGCTGAGCTGACCGCTAAAGCGAAAGGCGCACCTGCATGAACCCCACCAGGACCCTGCCGACGGCCGACGAGCTGCGCGCCACCTGGCGCGAAAGTCCGCGCTGGCGCGGTGTCACGCGCGGTTACCAGGCCGCCGACGTCGTGCGCCTGCGTGGCACCATCGCCGTCGAGCACTCGATCGCGCGCCACACTGCGGAGAAGCTCTGGCGTTATCTCAACGACAAGCCGTTGGTGAGCGCGCTCGGGGCGCTGACCGGCAACCAGGCGATGCAGCAGGTGAAGGCCGGACTCGATGCGATCTACCTGTCGGGCTGGCAGGTGGCCGGCGATGCCAATCTCGCCGGGGAGATGTATCCCGATCAGTCGCTGTACCCGGCCGACTCCGTGCCCGCGGTCGTACGGCGCATCAACAACACGCTGCGCCGCGCCGATGAGATTCACCACGCCGAGGGCGATGACTCGATCGACTGGCTGAAGCCGATCGTGGCGGATGCCGAGGCCGGCTTCGGCGGGGTGCTGAACGCCTTCGAGCTGATGAAACAGATGATCGAGGCGGGCGCGGCCGGCGTGCATTTCGAGGACCAGCTGTCATCCGCCAAGAAGTGCGGGCACATGGGCGGCAAGGTGCTGGTGCCCACTCAGGAGGCCACAAATAAGCTGATCGCGGCGCGCCTCGCCGCGGATGTCTGCAACGTGCCGACGGTGCTCATCGCCCGCACCGACGCCGAGGGCGCGACACTGCTCACCGCGGACGTCGACGAGCGCGACCGGCCGTTCATCGACGCGGCGCGCGGGCGTACCGCGGAAGGGTTCTTCACGGTGCGGGCCGGCATGGCGCAGGCGATCGCGCGCGGCTGCGCCTACGCGCCATACGTCGACCTGTTGTGGTGCGAGACCGCCAAGCCCGATCTCGCGGAGGCGCGCGAGTTCGCCGAGGGGATTCATGCGCAGTTCCCCGGGAAGCTCCTCGCCTACAACTGCTCGCCGTCCTTCAACTGGAAGCGCCGGCTCGACGACGCCACCATCGCCAAATTCCAGCGCGAGCTCGCCGCCATGGGCTACCGCTTCCAGTTCATCACGCTCGCCGGCTTCCACGCGCTCAACTACTCGATGTTCGAGCTGGCGCGCGGCTACAAGTCGCAGCACATGACGGCGTACGTGGCGCTGCAGCAGGCGGAGTTTGCCGCCGAGGGCGCCGGTTACACGGCCACCAAGCACCAGCGCGAGGTGGGAGCCGGCTACTTCGACGCGGTGACGCAGGCCGTGACCGCAGGTACGTCCTCAATCACCGCGCTCACGGGTAGCACCGAGGAGCAGCAGTTCGCCTCCGCAGAGCGGCGGCTCGACAAGGCGGTCTAGCCGCTGCGGCGCGCTCGCGCGCCGTCAGAAATTCCAGAGGACGTCGAGCGACACCAGACTCTGGTCGCCTCCCGAGGTGGCGAAGCCCTGGTACTCGAGGCGCACCGCCGGCGCACCGAACTTGAGCTGCACGCCCGCGGCGTAGGCGAAGCGCGCGCCGGTCTGGTCCTCGACGCCTCCGCTGGGGCAGCCCGAGAAGGCCGGACAGCCGCCGCTGTAGGTCGTGCTGGTATTGGTGCGCAGGCTGGCAACGCCGACCTTGCCGTAAAAATCGAGGAACGGTATCGGCTGCGGCAGGTAGCCGACGGCGAACGCGGCGACGGCGCTGGCACTGGCGTGCTCGGCAAGGGTGGGGGAATAGCTGCTGTCCTTGCTGCCCAGGTCGACGTACTCCAGCTCGGCACCGAACATCTGGATCGGGCGCCAGCCGGCGAACACCTTCCAGCCGGTCGGATGCTCGTAGACCTGAACCGGCAGCAGCTGTGTGGACTGCACGGTCGATTCGCCCACACCCGCGCCCACGTAGAAGCCGAGCGGATCCGCGTGCGCCGCCAATGAGGCGACCAGCGCCAGCGAGGCGCCCAGCCAGGAAACGATTCGCATCGGCGATTCTCCGCTGAAAGAGGCGCAGTCTACTAAAGCGCGCAGCTACTGCGAGGTCGGCATGGTGAATTCAGCGCCCTTGGGCGTGGCGTCCGGCCAGCGCTGCATGACAGACTTTTGCCGAGTGTAAAAACGCACACCTTCCTCGCCGTAGGCATGCATGTCGCCGAATAGGCTGCTCTTCCAGCCGCCAAAGCCATGCCAGGCCATCGGCACGGGGATCGGCACGTTGATGCCGACCATGCCCACTTCGATGCGCCGGGCGAATTCGCGCGCCACGTGGCCGTCGCGGGTGTAGCAGGCGACGCCGTTGGCGAGCGGGTGCGAGTTGACGAGCGCGATGGCGGCGGCGAGATCCGGCACCCGCACGCACACCAGCACCGGGCCGAAGATCTCCTCGCGGTAGATGCGCATCGCGGGCGTCACGTAATCGAACAGCGTGCCGCCGAGCCAGAAGCCGCGCTCGAATCCCGGCACGTTGAAGGGCGCACCGCTCGCGGGATCGCGGCGGCCGTCGACCACGAGCTGCGCGCCGTGAGCCACGCCGTCCTCGATGTAGCCACGGACGCGCGCCAGCGCCGCCGCGTTGATCAGCGGACCCATCTCGACGTCCGGCGCCAACCCTGAGCCGACCCGTAGCCGGCGCGTGCGCTCGGCGAGCCGCGGCACGAGCTGATCGGCGGTCGCGCCCACCAGCACTGCGACGGAGATCGCCATACAGCGCTCGCCTGCCGAGCCGAACGCGGCGCCGATCAGCGCATCCACCGCCTGGTCGAGGTCGGCGTCGGGCATGACCACCAGGTGGTTCTTGGCGCCGCCGAGTGCCTGTACGCGCTTGCCGGCCTGCGCGCCGCGCTGGTAGATGGAGTGCGCGATGGCGGTGGAGCCCACGAAGCTCACTGCCTTGACCTCCGGGTGGGTGAGCAGCGCCTCGACCGCCGCTTTGTCGCCCTGCACGACGTTGAAGACACCGGCGGGCAGGCCGGCCTCCGCCAGCAGCTGTGCCAGGGCGAGTGAGGCCGACGGGTCACGCTCGCTCGGCTTCAGCACGAAGGCATTGCCGCAGGCGATTGCGATCGGAAACATCCAGCACGGCACCATGCATGGGAAGTTGAACGGCGTGATGCCGGCGACCACGCCGAGGGGCTGGCGCAGCGTCCAGTTGTCGATACCGCTGGACACCTGGTCGGTGAAGTCGCCCTTGAGCAGCTGCGGGATCCCGCAGGCGAACTCCGCGATCTCGATGCCGCGGGTCACTTCGCCCTGCGCATCGCTCAGCACCTTGCCGTGCTCGCTGGTGATGAGCGCGGCGAGCGCATCGCGCCGCTCGGTGAGGAGCGCCACGAAGCGCGCCAGCACCCGCGCGCGCCGCACCGGCGGCGTGTTCGCCCAGGCGGGCAGCGCGGACTGTGCGCTCGCGACTGCTGCGGCCACTTCCGCCGGCAGCGCGCAGGCGACGTGCCGCGCCACCGTGCCGCTCGCGGGGTCGAACACCTCGAGCGCCGGCCCCGCCCCGCTCACGGCGCGGCCGCCGATCCAATGCGGCACGGTCGCCGCGCCGGCGGGCGCCGGCGGCGGGCTCTCGCCCCGCGCTGGGAAACTCGATACCACCATGCTGCTCCGATCATAGACCAGTCGGGCGCGCGCCCCCATACTCGCGCCGGCATGACGCTGCGGGCGCTGTTTCCGACGCTGGTTTACCTTCATCGCCTGAGCGCCGCGCGGCGGCGCCAGCTCAACGCGCGGCTGCTCGCGGAATGCCGCCAGCTGCGCACGGACGATGCCGCCGGACGGCGCTGGTCGGCGCGCAACTACCCGGGCGGCTACACCTCGTACGCCTCCGCGAGCCGCATGCAGCGGCGCTCGCCGACCTTCGCCGCGCTGGCGCGCGAGCTCGACCCGTGCGTCGCGCGCTTTGCGCGCGCGCTCGGCTTCGATCTGGGGCGGCGCACCCTGACCATGACCGACTGTTGGGTCAACATCATGGGCCAGGGCGCAGTCCATGGCCTGCATCTGCATCCGCTATCCACCATCAGCGGCACTTACTACGTGGCGGTCCCCGCGGGCAGCGCGGCACTGAAGCTCGAGGACCCGCGGCTACCGCTTTACATGGCAGCGCCGCCGCGCACCGCGCGGGCGCGGCGCTCGCGCGGCACCTGGGTCGTGTTGCCGGCGCAGCCCGGGCAGCTGGTGCTGTTCGAGAGCTGGCTGCGGCACGAGGTGCCCGCGCACACCACGCGGGCCGAGCGTGTCAGCATCAGCTTCAATTACAGCTGGTTCTGACAGACGGCGGCCGCGCCCGCCGCTGCTGCACGGCCGCGAGCGGCCGTCGCCGGTTGCCGACGGTCAACCCGCCTCCCGAGCGCGCGTTGCAAAGAGTGAAACAGCTCAAGGAACGCCCGTTTCGCCCGTGGTGCCCGTGTCAGGATTCAGGTAGCGTTCAGCGTTCCTCGGTCAAGGTTCGAGCGAAGGAGACCCCTCCATGCGCAAAGTCATTTCTGGTTTCGCCGTCGCGTTGCTCCTCGCCGCACTGCCGCTGGCATCGGACGCGGGAGTGTTCGTGTCCGTCAACATCGCCCCGCCGGTGCTGCCGGTGTACGTGCAGCCGGAGGTGCCCGGTCCGGGTTACGTGTGGACGCCGGGCTACTGGTCATGGGGTGAGGCCGGCTACTACTGGGTGCCGGGCACCTGGGTGCTCGCTCCGGTCGGCATGCTGTGGACGCCGGGCTACTGGGGCTGGGCGGGCGGTGCCTACGTCTGGAACGCCGGCTACTGGGGCCCGCATGTAGGCTTCTACGGCGGTGTCAATTACGGCTTCGGCTACGGCGGTGCCGGCTTTCATGGCGGCTACTGGAACGGCGGCGTGTACGTGGTCAACCGTACCGTGATCAACGAAGTGCCCGTCAACCGGGTCGCCTTCAACGGTGGCGCCGGCGGCATCGTGGCGCGGCCGTCGCCCGCGGAGATCGCCGCGTCGCACGAGCAGCACGTCGCGTTCACCGCCGTGCAGCGCCAGCACGAGCAGATGGCGGCGGCCAATCCCGCGCTGCGCGCCTCGGTGAACGGCGGACGGCCGCAGATCGCGGCGACGGCGCGCGCCGGAGACTTCTCCGGCCACGGAGTGGTTGCTGCTCGCGACGCCGCGGCCCACGGACCGGAAGGGTTCCATGGCCCAGGCGGTTATCCGCCGGGGCATCCCGGCGCACCGCCACACGGCGGCCCGGGCGAACATGGCAATCAGCCGCCGGGCCACGGCGCGCCTCCTCGCGGCGAGCGACCGGATAAAGGGCCGGAGGGGCACGGCGGCCTCTGACCGCGGATCTTCAGCAGCCGCAAGTGAGTACGAGCGAGGCCGCCCCCCGGGCGGCCTCGCTCTTTCTAACTAAGGACCCGCCGCGGCCGGGTTCAGCACGCGGCGCAACCAGATCGCGAGATCTGCGACTTCTTCGGGACAGACCGAGTGAGGCATGCTGTACGCATGCCATTCGACCGGGTATCCCGCCGCCGTGAGCAGCGCGCGGCCATATTCACCGAGCGCGGGCGCGACCACCTGATCCTGCAGGCCGTGGCCGAGGAAGATCGGCGTCGCGAGGTTCGCGGCGGCGCGCTCGGCGGCGAGCGAGTCCGCGAGCAGCGGATAGCACGACAGCCCGATGATGCCTGCGAGGCGCGCGGCGTGCCGCGTGCCGGCGAACAGCGCGATGGCGCCGCCCTGGGAAAAGCCGGCGAGCACGATGCGCGCACTGGCGATGCCGCGCTCATTCTCGCGGCGGATCAGCGCTTCGACCGCGGCCTGCGAGGCGCGGACACCGGCCTCGTCCTGAGGCGCGCGCCGGTCGAGCGCCAGGATGTCGTACCAGGCGCGCATCCTCATGCCGCCGTTCAACGTCACCGGGCGCACGGGCGCGTGCGGGAACACGAAGCGCAGCGCGCGCTCGCCGCCGCGCACCAGCCCGGGCACGATCGGCTCGAAATCATGGCCGTCGGCACCGAGGCCGTGCAGCCAGATGACGCTGCCGGTGGGACCGGGAGCGGTCTCGATCTCAACAGTCTCCAGTGCCATGAGCCGCATGTTAGTGGAGGCGCGGCTCACGGGGAACCGCCGCCGTCAGCGCGATGAGCGCACGACGCGTCCGACCGCCACAACGGCGCCTGCGCGCGGCACGCCGCGGATCGCGCACCCGGCTGTCTGCCCGGCTGCGTGGCTTGCTGCGCGCGCTGCGCCGGGCACCGCCGCTCGTGCAGCTCGGCACGGGGCTCGCGGTGCTCCTGGCGGTGGCGTTCGCCGTCAACGGTGTCTACCAGCTGGTGCGCAAACCCACCGAGCTGTTCTTCCCGGTGAGCGGCGTGCTCTACAAGACCCCCGCCGACACCTGGCGGGAGTATGGGCCGCTGTTCCGCCGCTATTCGACCGCGAGCATCCCGCCGGAGCTGCTCGCGGCGCTCGCGCAGGTGGAAGCCTCCGGCAACCCGCTGGCGCGCACCTACTGGCGCTGGGCCTGGAAGCTGCGGCCGTTCGAGGTCTACCGGCCGGCGTCCAGCGCCGTAGGCATGTATCAGATCACCGACTCCACCTTCGCCGAGGCGCGCCACTATTGCGTACACGATCACCGGCTGACGCGCGAGGGACGCTGGGACGAGTGGCACACCTGCTGGCTCAACGGGCTGTACTTGCGCGTAGTGCCGGCGCACGCCGTCGAGCTCACCGCCGCGTATCTGGATCTGAAGGTCGGCGAGATCCTCGCCGCCGAGGACCTTCCTCACCCAAGCCGCGCGCAGCGCCGGCACCTGGCGGCCGCGGTGCACCTGTGCGGCGCGGGTGCGGCGCATGCGTACGCGCGCCGCGGCTTCGTGTTCGGCGCGGGCGAGCTGTGCGGGGATCACGATCCGCGCGCCTACCTGGCGCGGGTCGACGCCATGCAGGTGCTGTTCGCGCGCCTCGCGGCGGACGGCGGCGCAGACTACCATTAGCACCCATCAGCGCCCGCCTCTCAACAAGGACAATCATATGGGACTCGCGCCTAAGCTGCTGCTCACCGCCGTGACCGCACTGGCCGGATCTGCCGCCGCTGCCGCAGCCGCACAGGGGACCCACACCGCCATGGCCGCCGACAATCCGTTTGCCCAGCCCAGCACGTTGCCGTTCGGGCTGCCGCCCTTCGACCGCATCCACGACCGCGACTACCTGCCGGCCTTCGAGGCCGGCATGCGTACCCAGCTCGCCGAGCTCGCGGTGATCGCGCACGACCCGCAGCCGCCCAGCTTCGACAACACGATCGTGGCGCTGGAGCGGTCGGGGCAGCTGCTGGATCGTGTGCGGCGCACGTTCTCCAATCTCAGCTCGTGCAACACCGATCCCGAGATGCAGAGGATCGAGACCGAGATGGCGCCGCGGCTGGCGGCGCACGAGGACGCGATCTTTCTCGATCCCGGGCTGTGGAAGCGGGTTGACACTTTGTACGGCGAGCGGACCGGCCTGCATCTCGATCCGGAGTCGCTCGAGCTGCTGACGCGCTACCACGTGCGCTTCGTGCGCGCCGGCGCGCGCCTGGCTGACGCCGACAAGGCGCGGCTGCGACGACTCAACGAGCAGATCTCTTCGCTCCTGACGCGCTTCAAGCAGAACGTGCTCAAGACGACCATCGACGGCGCGGTGGTGGTCGACGAGGTGAGCGAGCTCGACGGGCTCACCCCGGTGCAGATCGGGGCGGCGGCGCAAGCGGCCGCGCGCCGCGGGCTCAAGGGCAAGTGGCTCATCGCGTTGCAGAACACCACCAATCAGCCGCTGCTCGCGAACCTCACCAACCGCGCGCTGCGCGAGCGCCTTTATCAGGCGTCCATCGGCCGCGGACTGGCGGCGAGCGCTGACAACAAGCCGGTGATCGCCGAGCTGGTGAAGGCGCGGGCCGAGCGCGCCGCGCTCCTCGGCTACCCGAATCACGCCAGCTACGTGCTCGAGGACGAGTCCGCGGGCACCCCGGCCGCGGTCAACGACATGATCCGGCAGATCGCGCCGGCGGCGCTGGCGCGCGCGCGCGAGGAGGCTGCCGACATGCAGAAGCTCATCGACACGCAGGCCAAGGCCCGCGGGGTCGCGCCGTTCAAGCTCGCGCCGTGGGACTGGTTCTTCTACTCCGAGCAGGTGCGCAAGGCGCGCTATGACTTCGACCAGGCGCAGGTGGCGCCGTATTTCGAGCTCGAGCACGTGCTGCACGACGGCCTGTTCTGGGCTGCCAACCAGCTCTACGGACTCACCTTCAAGGAGCGCAAGGACCTGCCGGTCTACCGGCCCGACGTGCGCGTGTTCGAGGTGTTCGACGCCGACGGCAAGCCGTTGGCGCTGTTTCTCGCCGACTACTTCGCGCGCGACAACAAGGAGGGCGGGGCGTGGATGAACAGCTACGTCGAGCAGTCGCACCTGCTCGGCGAGCAGCCGGTGGTCGCCAACCACCTCAACATCCCCAAGCCCGCGCCGGGCCAGCCGGTGCTGCTGACCTTCGACGATGTCACCGGCATGTTCCACGAGTTCGGTCACGCGATCCACGGCATGCTCTCGAACGTGCGCTATCCGACGCTGTCGGGCACCAACGTGCCGCGCGACTTCGTCGAGTACCCGTCGCAGTTCAACGAAATGTGGGCGCGCGAGCCGGTGGTGGTCGCGCACTACGCGCACGACTATCGCAGCGGGGCGCCGATGCCCCCGGAGCTGCTCGCCCGGGTGATCGCCGCGCAGAAGTTCAACCAGGGCTATGCCACCGCCGAGTACGTCGAGGCGGCGCAGATCGACATGGCCTGGCACCTGATCAACGCGGCGCAGGCGCCGCAGGCCGCCGCGGTGCCGGCGTTCGAGCTGGCGGCGCTCGAGGCGGCGGGCCTCAACTACCCGCCGGTGCCGCCGCGTTATCACTCGCCGTACTTCTCGCACATCTTCGCCGGCGGCTACTCGGCGGGTTACTACGCCTACCTGTGGAGCGAGGTACTGGCGCGCGACACCGGCAAGTGGTTCCACACGCACGGCGGGCTCACGCGGGCCAACGGCGACTACCTGCGCAAAATGGTGCTGTCGCGCGGCCGCAGCGAGGATCCGCAGCTCCTGTTCAGCAGCTTCTACGGCCGCGCACCCGAGATCGGGCCGCTGCTCGAGTACCGCGGACTGGCGGGCGGCGGCTGAAGTATCAGGAGCCGGACGCGCTCGCGCGTTGCGTGCGGTCGACGCCCAGGGTGAGGCGGGTGAAGCACTCGAGCATCGGCAGATCGAGGCCGAGCGCGACGGCGCGCGCGTACGCGTAGCCGATGGTCTCGTGCACCTCGAGCGGCCGGCCCGCGAGCAGGTCCTGCAGCGTCGACATGCGGTGCTGCGGCACGTTGCGCCGGTATTCGGCACCGAGCGGCATGAGAGCCGCGACCGCCTGGTCTTCGCTCCCCGAGCACAGGCTCGCCGTCGGCAGCAGGGCGCGGTCGCTGAGCGCGATCCCGAGAGCCGCCGCCAGCCTGCCCATCTCCCGCACCAGCCGTGCGAGCAGCCGCGCCGCATCCGGATCGCCGAGGAACTTCCAGGTCTCGGCGCGGGTCGTGACGCTCAAGGCCATGAGCCCGACCCAGCCGCAGAACTTCGACCATTCGAGCGTTACGATCTCGGTGGTGGCCGCGGCGCGCACTCCGGAGGCATCGATGGCGTGCGCCAGCGCGCGGGCGCGGGCGCTGTCGGCGCCGTTGAGCTCGCCGATCATGATGTTGACATTGCGGGTGAAGAGCACCGCCCCGCCGGGCAGCAGCTCGCCGCTGGTGTTGGCGAGCGCGCCGAGCACCCGCTCCGGCCCGAACGCGGCGGCGAGCAGCTCGTTCTTCAGCGGACCGTTCTGGATCGAGGCAACGACTTCGAACTGCGCGTGCCTGAGCGTCTCGAGCGCGGCGGCGGTGCCGGGGGTCTTGGTGGCGACGATGAGCGCCCCGGCGCCGCGCAGCGCAGCGGGATCGCGCAGCGTCGTCGCCGGGGTGGCGAACTCCGCCAGCCCCTGGATGCGCAACCCCTGCGCCTCGAGCTGCTCGGCGCGCGCGCCGCGCGCCAGCATCACCACCCGATGCCCGGCGCGGGTCAGGTGCGCGCCGAGGATCGAGCCCATGGCGCCGGCGCCGAGAATGGCGAAATCGAATTCGGCCATCGGCTAGAGCGCGTCGGCGATGTCGGTCATCAGACCGCGATCCTCAGGCAGGGTCTGCGGCGGATAGCGCTTGAGGACCCGGCCGTCGCGCCCGATGAGGAACTTCTCGAAGTTCCAGCTGATGTCGCCGGCGACGCCGCTGTCGGGCGAGGTGAGGAAGCGGTACAGCGCGTGTCGATGCGGTCCGTTCACTTCGAGCTTGGCGCTCAGCGGGAAGCTCACGTCGTAGGTCGTCTTGCAGAAGGCGGCGACTTCGGCCTCGCTGCCGGGTTCCTGCCCGCCGAACTGGTTGCACGGAAAGCCGACTACCGTGAAGCGCTCGTCCCGAAGCTCGCGTTGCAGCCGCTCGAGGCCGGCGTACTGCGGGGTCAGGCCGCAGCGGCTCGCCACGTTGACGGCGAGCGTGACGTTGCCGTGCAGCGGACCCAGCAGATCCTCCGTACCATCGATGCGGCGCACCGCAATGTCGTAGAAGCCGCTCATTTGACGCCTCCTCGTGGCCGAGCCGCCGGCGCGTGTACGATACACCCGCGGCGGCCTTAACATCGACGCGCCCGCCGAGAGGGAAAAACCTATGGCTTCCGAGCTCAGCAGCACAGAGACTACCAAGGTGGTCGCCATCCTCGACCGCATCCTCGAGCTCGAGCTCGCGGGACTGGTGCGCTACCTTCACTACAGCTTCATGGTCTTCGGCCACAACCGCATTCCGATCGTGGCATGGCTGCGCAGCCAGGCGGACGAGTCGCAGGCGCATGCGATCGCCGCCGGCGAGCACATCACCAACCTCGGTGGCCATCCGTCGCTGCGCATCGGCCGCCTGCTCGAGACCCACAAGCACAACGTGGATGAGATTCTGCGCGAGGCTCTGGTCCACGAGCAGGAAGGCCTGGAGGAGTACCACAAGCTGCTCGCCGCCGTGAGCGATCGCAGCATCATGCTGGAGGAATACGCGCGCCTGCAGATTGCCGCCGAGGAGGCGCACGTCGCGGGCATCGGCAAGATGCTGCGCAAGCCCGGCTCGATCGCCTGAGCCGCCGCAGCGCGTGCGCATCATCGCGGTTACGAACATCAAGGGCGGTGTTGGCAAGACCACCGCAGCGGTGAATCTCGCTTACCTGTGCGCCGCGTCCGGGCGCGCGACGCTGCTGTGGGATCTCGATCCGCAGGGCGCCGCTACGCATGCGCTGCGCGGCGAGCCGCACGAGCGCGGCTCGGCGAAGAAGCTGCTGTCCGGCAAGCGCGAGCTGCCGGAGCTCATCGTGGCGAGCGGCTATCCGCACCTCGATCTGCTGCCGGCGGACTTCTCCTACCGCAACTTCGATGTGCACCTCGCCGCGCGCCGTCATCCGACCGAGCGGCTGCTGAAGATGAGCCGCTCGCTGCGCGATGTGTACGACACGCTGTTCCTCGACTGCCCGGCGGGCGTGTCGCTGCTGACGGAGAACATACTGCGCGCGGCGGACGTCGCCGCCGTGCCGCTGCTGCCGGCGCCGCTGTCGGTGAGGGTGCTGGCGCAGTTGTGCGAGTTCATCGCACACCAGCAGTGGACCGATCTGAGACTGCTGCCGTTCTTCTCGATGGTCGATCGGCGCCGTACGCTGCACGCCGAGCTGATTGCCAGCGCCCGCGCGCAGTATCCGCAGCTGCTGGCGATCGAGGTGCCGTACCGCAGCGAGATCGAGCGCATGAGCGAGCGGCGCGAGCCGCTGCCGGCGTTCGCTCCCAAGAGCGAGGCGGCCATGACTTTCGCCGCGCTCTGGGCCGAGATGGAGGCGCGCATGGCCGCGGCGGCTTGAGGCCGGCCGTTCGGTGGCGCGCGGCCGGCGGGGCGCGCCGTTCCTCAATCAGCGCGTCGGCTGCGGCGCCGGAGTCGCAACCGGCACGCTCGCGACGGGTACAGCCACCGCCTCGATTGCGTAGCCGGCGTCGATCCAGGCGTCGAGGCCGCCGCGCAGTGGCCGCACGCGCTGGTAGCCGAGCTTCATCAGCAGCCGCGCGGCTTCCGCAGCCGAGGCCTCGTTCGGACAGGTGCAGTAGAAGACGATGTCGCGGTCGCGCGGCAGCTTCGCCAGCTGTCCGCCGACGTCCCGTACCGGCAGATGAAGCGCGCCCGGAATGCGCCGCAGCTCGAGCAGCTGCGCGGTCGGTGAGCGCACGTCGACGATGACCGGGGCGGCGCCGCTCGCGAGCTGCTCGTGCAGCTCCGCAACGCTGATGCGCGCCATGTTGAGCGCTGCGTAGAAGCGCCGCCGTTCCCACCACTTCCAGCCGATGTAGCAGCCGAGCAGCGCCAGCGCCACCACTGCCGCCTCGCCGCCGAGATGCGCGGCGCGCGGCAGCAGCTCGATGATCTCACCGCGCAGCAGCGCGCCGGCGGCGAGCGCCGCACCGACCCAGAGCACGGAACCGAGCAGGCTGAAGGCGAGGAACCGCGGCCAGGGCATGCGGGTGGCGCCCGCGAGCGGCGGCGCGACGATCCCCAACCCCGGCACAAACTTCGCCACCAGCAGCACTTTCGCCCCCCAGCGCTCGAAGCCGCTCTGAGCGTCCGCGACGCACGAGTCAGGCGAGAGCGAGATGCGGCACAGGAAGCTCATGACTCGTCCGCCGTAGATTCGGCCGGCCGCATACCACGCGACGTCGCCGAGCAGGCAGGCGGCGAGCGCCAGCGCACACACGCCTGGCGCGGACAGACTGCCTGTCGCAGCCATGGCGCCTGCGACCACCAGCGTCGGGGCTGCCGGCACCGGCAAGCCGAGCTGATCGAGCAGCACGTTGAGGAACACCAGGCCAAGACCGAAGGGACTGCGCACACCCTGGATGTTGCCGCGTGAGGTCCCGGAACCACAAGCCGGGTCCGGCGCTGAAGGGTCAGCCGGCCCTTAGTCAGCCGGGGTACTTGCTGAAGATTGCGGACACCGCCAGGTTGATCTTCTGCTCCGCGTCGGCGCCCGTGGCACCCTGGAGACTCTGGTTGACCTGCGCGTGCCACAAGGCCTCGTGCGTGCGCCCGTCGTACAGATCCACGCCGATCACACCCTCACGGTAGACGTAGGGATAGGGCGCACCCCAGCCTCCCCAGCCTCCCCAGTACGGGCCCGGGCCCCAGCCGTAGCCCCAGCCAGGACCCCAGTACGGGCCATAGTCCTCAGCGACCGTCCGCGAGCCGATGCCGTACCCGACCAGGCAGTCGGCGTTGGCGGTCACCGGCCGAAGGCCGAGGGCCTGGAGGTGCGCTCCGATGGCCTGGCGCAGGCGGCTCTCGTTCACCGGGTTCACGACCGTAGGGCTGCGGCCGCCGCTACGCGGTTCAGGGAACGATCCGGCCCATGCAAACGTATGGCACTGGCCGGGGTGATAAACCGTGGAGTTGACGTCCGACCGGACTGTCAGGGTGGCACACGCCGTGAGCGCACAGGCCCCGGCGCCAATGAGAAGTAAGTTGCTGACCAGCCGCTTGATCATATTGACCTCAGGGGTGGAGTCCGCGACCGATGGACCGGGGCTGCAGCTCCCGCCTCGGTGAAAAACGTGCCAGCGGACGGCCCGTTGACCGGTGCGACCGGCCGCGGCTCGCAGTGCTCAGATCTCTCCGGCTCTGCCCGCCATCCGATCATGCACCTCGCGCCGCAGCTTCCGCAACGCTCGGGGCCGTGCGTGCCTCCTTTTCAGGGGCGCGCCGCCCCTGCGGCGAGCTGCGCAGCCGTGCCCTGCGCGGTGCCGAGGGAGGATGCGTTCCAACCGCCGCCGAGCGCCTGGATGAGCGCGACGCTCGCAGTCAGGCGGTTTTGGCGGATCGTGAGGAGCGTTTGCGCGTCGGTGAGGGCGATCGCCTGCGCGGTGACCACCGCGGTGTAGGCGACGGTGCCGGCCTTGTATTGGTTGAGGGTGAGCTCCGCGGCGAGGTTGGCCGACTTGGTCGCCTGATCCTGCACCGCGTACTGCTGCTCGAGGATGCGCAGCGTCGCAAGGTCATCCTCCACGTTTTGGAATGCGGTGAGGACGGTCTGGCGGTAGCTCGCGACCGCGGCGTCGTAGGCCGCGCGCGCCTGTCGCACCTGTGCCGGCCGTGCGCCGAAATCGAGCAGCGTGTCGGTGGCGGCGCCGCCGAACGACCAGATGTTGTTCGGCGCCTTGACGAGTCCCGAGACCACGTCGCTCACGAAGCCGTACGAGCCCGACAGCGTCAGGTCGGGGAAGTAGGCCGCGATCGCGACGCCGACCTGGGCGTTCATGGCGGCCATGTTGCGCTCGGCCGCCGCGACGTCGGGTCGGCGTTCGAGCAGTGTCGAGGGGACGCCGGTGGGAACGACCGGCACGACGGTGCCGAACTTGGCCGGGGCGATCGAGAAGTCGGCCGGCGGCTTGCCGACCAGCACGGCGATGGCGTGCTCGAGGGTTGCGCGCATGACGCCGGTGTTGATCTGCTGGGATTCGGCGCCCTCGAGCTGCGTCTCCGCGGTGATGACGTCGGTCTTGGCGGCGACGCCGACGTTGTACTGGTTCTGGGTGATCTGCAGGGAGCGCTTGTAGGCCGCCACCGTATCATCGAGCAGCTGCTTGGTCTCGTCGGTGACCCTTAGCTCGACGTAATCGCTCGCGAGCGTCCCCTGCGCGGAGAGGCGCGCCGCAGCCAGGTCGGCTTCGCTCGCCTGCGCGTTGGCGACATCGCTCTCGACCGTGCGGCGGATCTTGCCCCAGATGTCGATGTCCCACGAGGCGGTGCCCGAGAGATTGAACTGATTGATGGGGTGTGAGGTTCCCCTCGGCACCGCATTCGCGGCCACCGCCTGCTCGAGCGCTCCCGGGCCGCCCGAGCGCGTGCCGTTCGCCGTCACGCCGATGCTCGGGAAGTAGCTGGCGCGCGCAGCGCTCACCACGGCGACCGACTCGCGCCAGGCCGCCTCGGATTGCTTGAGCGTCTGGTTCGAGATGTCGATCTGCTTCTCGAGCCCATCGAGCGTCGCATCCTCGTACACCGACCACCAGTCGGTACCGCTCGCTGCCTCGCGCGGCTCGGCGGGCTTCCAGCCCTCAGCCTCCTTGAAGCGCTGCGGCACCGGCGCCGACGGCCGGTGGTAGTTCGGGCCGACCGCACAGCCCGCAACGGCAGCAATCAGCAGGGCAGCAGCGCTGGCGAGGCTCAGGCGCGAGCACAAGAGAACGATCGCGCCTGTACTTTGCGGAGTTGCTGTCACGTTCATGTGGGTACCGGTGCGGTCGGGCTGGCGGGCGGCGCCTGCGGCGGCGCGAGCGGATACAACCGCGCCCACTTCGCGCTGTACCACCGGCCGAAGCGATCCAGGTAGAGGTAGATCACGGGCGTCGTGTAGAGCGTCAGCACCTGGCTCACCAGCAGCCCGCCGACGATCGAGATGCCGAGCGGCTGGCGCAGCTCCGCTCCGTCGCTGGTGCCGAAGGCGAGCGGCAGCGCACCCAGCATCGCCGCCATGGTGGTCATCATGATCGGACGGAAGCGCAGGAGCGAGGCGCTGTAGATTGCATCCTCGGGGTTGCGGCCCTGGGAGCGCTGCGCATCGAGCGCGAAGTCGATCATCATGATCGCGTTCTTCTTGACGATGCCGATCAGCAGGATGACGCCGATCAGGGCGATGATGCTGAACTCCTGCCCGAACAGCCGCAGCGCCAGCACCGCGCCGGCGCCTGCCGACGGCAGAGTCGAGAGGATCGTGATCGGGTGGATGTAGCTCTCGTAGAGCACCCCGAGCACGATGTAGACCGCCGCCAGCGCCGACAGGATCAGCACCGGCTCGTTGGAGAGTGATTCCTCGAAGGTGTGGGCGGTTCCCTGGAAGCTGCCGTGGATCGTCGTCGGCATGCCGATCTCGTTGACCGCCTTGGTGATGGCGCTCTGAGCGTCGCTCAGCGATTTGTCGGGCGCCAGGTTGAACGAGATCGTGGTCGCGACGAAGGTCCCCTGGTGATTGACGGCGAGTGGCGTGCTGCCGGGACCGTAGTGGCTGAAGACCGCGAGCGGCACCATCTGCTCGGCCGCGGTGCTGTCGGCCGAGCCGGTCGAGACCGCGCCGCGTCCGGAATTGGCCAGACTGTTGGTCGCCTGGTTGCGTGCGGTGTCGGCGGCGATGGTCGCGGCCGTGCTGTTGCTGGAGTTGCTGGTGGAGATCACGGTGCCCGCCACCGCGTTGGTCGACTGCGTGCCGCTCACCGTGCCGCCGGCGGTGCTGACCCAGAGGTTCTCGAGAGTGTCGGGACTCTGCCAGTACTTCGGCTGCACCTCCATGACGACGTGGTACTGGTTGAGAGCGTTGTAGATGGTCGAGACGTCACGCTGGCCGAAGGCGTCGTAGAGCGTATTGTCGATGTCGGCGGGATTGAGCTGCAGCCGCGCGGCGGTGTCGCGGTCGATGACCAGCTGGATCTCCAGGCCGTTCTGCTGCTGGTCGGAATTGACGTCGGTGAGCACCGGCGAGTGGGCCAGCGCATCGGTGAGCTGCGGCGCCCACTTGTAGATCTCCGCGACGCTGTCGCCCTGCAGGGTGTACTGGTACTCGGCGTTGCTCTGCCGGCCGCCGACGCGGATGTCCTGCGCGGACTGCAGGAACAGGCGCGCGCCCGCCACCTGGTTGAGCTTGGGCCGCAGCCGCCCGATCACCTGATCGGCGGACATCTTGCGCACGGATTTTGCCTTCAGCGACACGAACAGGAAGCCGCTATTGGTCTGGCCGCCGCCGGCCGAGCCGCCGCCGGTGAAGCCGACCACCGTATCGACCGCGGGATCGGTCTCCACGATGTGGACGAACTGCCGCAGCTTCTTCTCCATCGACTGGAAGGAGATCGCCTGGTCGGCCTGGATGCCGCCGACCAACCGCCCGGTGTCCTGCTGCGGGAAGAACCCTTTCGGGATGACCACGTACAGGTAGATGTTGAAGATCACCGTGCCGAGCAGCAGCACCATGACGAGCGCGCGGTTGCGCAGCGCCCAGCGCAGCGTGCGCGCATAGAAGCTGCGCATGCTCTCGAACGCCCGCTCGCTTGCCCGGAACAGCCGTCCCTGCGTTGCCGGGTCCGCGTGGCGGATGAAGCGCGAGCACATCATCGGGGTGGCGGTGAGCGACACCACCAGCGAGATCAGCACCGCCACCGACAGCGTCAGCGAGAACTCGCGGAACAGTCGGCCGACGATGCCGCCCATCAGCAGGATGGGGATGAACACTGCGACCAGCGACAGGCTCATCGACATGACCGTGAAGCCGACCTCACGCGCGCCCAGGATCGCCGCCTGCAAGCGCGACATGCCGGCTTCCATGTGCCGCGTGATGTTCTCGAGCACCACGATCGCATCGTCGACCACGAAGCCGGTGGCGATGATTAGCGCCATGAGCGACAGGTTGTCGAGGCTGTAATCGAGCAGATACATCGCGCCGAAGGTGCCGAGAAGCGAGATCGGTACCGCCACCGCCGGCACCAGCGTCGCGCGCCAGTTGCGCAGGAACAGGAACACCACCAGGATCACCAGCGTCACCGCTATCAGCAGCGTGAACTTCACGGCGAGGAGCGAGGAGCGGATGGTCACGATGCGGTCCATCGCGACCCGGATGTCGATGTCGGTCGGGATCGAGGCCTTGAGTGTCGGGATGAGTGCGATGACACGGTCGACCGTCTCGATGATGTTGGCGCCCGGCTGGCGATAGAGGATCACCAGAACCGCGGACTGGCCGTTGCTGAGCCCGAGGTTCCTGATGTTCTCGACCGAGTCGTCGACCTCGCCGACGTCCGAAAGCCGCACTGGCGCGCCGTTGCGGTAGGCGATCACCATGTCGCGGTACTCGGCCGCCTTGCTGGCCTGGTCGTTGGTGTAGAACTGGTAGTGCCGGCCGCCGACGTCGATCGAGCCCTTGGGCGTGTTGGCATTGGCGGCGGCGAGCGCCGCGCGCACGTCCTCGAGCCCGATGCCATACTTGAAGAGCGCGCTCGGATTCAACTCGACCCGCACCGCCGGCAGCGAGCTGCCGCCGATGGTGACCTGGCCGATGCCGCTCACCTGCGAGAGCTTCTGCGACAGGATGGTGTCGGCGGCGTCGTACAGCTGCCCGGCGCTCAGGGTCCTCGAGGTCAGGGCCAGGATCAGGATCGGCGAGTCCGCGGGGTTCACCTTGCGATAGGTCGGATTGCTGCGCAGCGCCGTCGGCAGGTCGGCGCGCGCGGCGTTGATCCCCGCCTCGACGTCGCGCGCGGCGCCGTCGATGTCGCGGTCGAGGCCGAACTGCAGCACCACGCGCGTGGCGCCGGTCGAGCTCTGCGAGGTCATCTCGGTGACGTCGGCGATCTGTCCGAGGTGCCGCTCGAGCGGCGTCGCCACGGTCGCCGCCATCACATCGGGGCTCGCCCCGGCCATGCTCGCCGATACCGAGATGGTCGGAAAATCCACCTGCGGGAGCGGCGCTACCGGCAGCTTGAAATAGGCGATGCCACCGGCGAGCGCGATCCCCACGGTGAGGAGCGTCGTCGCGACCGGCCGGCGGATGAAAGGGTCCGAGAGGCTCATTGCGCCGGCGATCCTTCACCGGCGGCCGGCGCGCCGCGCGAGCCGGTGATGCGCCGCTCCAGCCGGTCGAAGTACAGGTAGATCACCGGGGTCGTGAACAGCGTGAGCAGCTGCGAGAGGATCAGGCCGCCGACGATGGTGATACCGAGCGGGTGGCGCAGCTCCGAGCCCGTGCCGGTGCCGAGCATCAGCGGCAGTGCGCCGAGGAGCGCTGCCATGGTGGTCATGAGAATCGGCCGGAAGCGCAGCAGCGAGGCATGGTAGATCGCATCGCGCGGCGCCATGCCCTGCTCGCGCTCGGCAACCAGCGCGAAGTCGATCATCATGATGGCGTTCTTCTTGACGATGCCGATCAGCAGGATGATGCCGATGATGCCGATCACGCCCAGGTCGGAGCGCGCGATCAGCAGCGCGAGCAGCGCGCCGACGCCGGCCGAGGGCAGCGTCGAGAGGATGGTGATCGGGTGGATGAAGCTCTCGTAGAGCACCCCGAGCACGATGTACACGGTGACGATGGCCGCGAGGATCAGGAACACCTCGTTGCTGAGCGTCGCCTGGAAGGCGAGCGCCGCACCCTCGAAGGTGGTCATGAGGCTCGCCGGCAGGCCGAGGGCGCTCTCGGCCTTCTTGATGGCGTCGACCGCATCGCCGAGCGCGGCTCCCGAGGCCAGGTTGAACGACACCGTCGTCGAGGGGAACTGGCCGAGATGATCGATCGACAGCGGCGCGGTGCGGGTCGAGACCTTGACGAGCGCCGAGAGCGGCACTTCGCCGCCGACCGCGGTCGAGGAGGGCAGGTAGATGGTGCCGAGCGAGTCGAGGGAGGCCATGAGCGAGGCGTCGGCCTGCAGGATCACGCGGTACTGGTTCGACTGGGTGAAGATGGTCGAGACGATGCGCTGGCCGAAGGCGTCGTAGAGGGCGTTGTCGACGGTCGCCGGCGTGATGCCGAATCGTCCGGCCGTGTCGCGGTCGATGCTGACATAGGCGGACAGGCCCTGATTCTCCTGGTCGCTCGCCACGTCCTCGAGCTGCGGCAGCTGCTGCAGCCGCTCGACGAGCTTCGGCACCCAGGCGTTGAATTCGTCCGGGTTGGCGTCCTCGAGCACGAACTGATACTGCGTGCGGCTCACGGTGTCGTCGATCGACAGATCCTGCACCGGCTGCATGTACAGCGAGATGCCGGGCAGGTCGGCGGTCTCATTCTGCAGGCGGCGGATGATCTGACTGGCGGACTGCGAGCGGTCGTCGACCGGCTTGAGGTTGATGAGCATGCGGCCGCTGTTGAGCGTGATGTTGGTGCCGTCGACGCCGATGAAGGACGACAGGCTGACCACATCCGGGTCCTTGAGGATTGCCGCCGCGAGACTCGCCTGCCGGCGCGCCATGTCGGCGTAGGACACCGACTGCGGCGCTTCGGTAATCGCTTGGATGATGCCGGTGTCCTGCACCGGGAAGAAGCCCTTGGGGATGAACACGTACATGAGGATGGTGAGGACCAGCGTGCCGATCGCCACTGCCAGCGTCATCGGCTGGCGGTCGAGCACCCAGCGCAGCGCGCCGGCGTAGCTGTCGATAAGCGCCTGGAACTTGGCGTTGGCCCAGCTGGTGACGCGGTTCTCGTCCGCGGCGGTGTGATGCCGCAGGAGCTTCGCGCACATCATCGGCACCAGCGTCAGCGATACCACCGCCGAGATCACGATGGTCACGGCGAGCGTGATGGCGAACTCATGGAACAGCCGTCCCACCACATCGCCCATGAACAGCAGCGGGATCAGCACCGCAATCAGCGACACGGTCAACGACACGATGGTGAAACCGATCTCGCCCGCTCCTCTGAGCGCCGCCTCGAGCGGCGGCAGGCCCTCCTCGATGTAGCGCGAAATGTTCTCGATCATCACGATGGCGTCGTCGACCACGAAGCCGGTGGCGATGGTGAGGGCCATGAGCGACAGATTGTTGAGGCTGTAGCCGAGCAGGTACATGACCGCGAGCGTGCCGACCAGCGACAGCGGCACCGACAGGCTCGGAATGATGGTGGCGGGTACGCTGCGCAGGAACAGGAAGATCACCAGCACCACCAGCACCACGGCCAGCGACAGCTCGAATTCGACGTCGTGCACCGAGGCGCGGATGGTGTTGGTGCGGTCGGTGAGGACGGTCACGTCGACCGCGGCGGGCAGCGACTGCGCGAGCTGCGGCAGCAGCTTCTTGATGCGGTCGACCACCTGAATGACGTTGGCGCCGGGCTGGCGCTGGACGTTGAGGATGATGCCCGGGGTGTTGTTCACCCAGCCGGCGAGATAGACGTTCTCGGCGGCGTTGGTGACCGTGGCGACGTCCGACAGGCGCACCGGATTGCCGTCCTTGTAGGCGATGACGATGCTGGAATAGTCCTGCGGGTCCTGGATCTGGTCGTTGGCGTTCAGCGCCCACGAGCGCGCCGGGCCGTCGAGCGTACCCTTGGGCGAATTGACGTTGGCGTTGCCGATGGTGGTGCGCAGATCGTCGATGTTGAGACCGTAGGCGGCGAGCGCGCGCACGTTGGCGATGATGCGCACCGCCGGGCGCTGCCCGCCGCTCACGCTCACCAGTCCGACGCCCTCGATCTGCGAGATCTTCTGCGCCATGCGCGTGTCGGCCAGGTCCTCCAGCTGCGTCAGCGGCAGCGTCGTCGAGGTGACGCCGAGAGTCAGGACCGGCGCATCCGCCGGATTCACCTTGGCGTAGATGGGCGGCGCCGGCAGATCAGACGGCAGCAGGTTGCCGGCGGCGTTGATCGCCGCCTGCACCTCCTGCTCGGCGATGTCGAGGCTCAAGTTCAGGCTGAACTGCAGTGTGATGACCGAGGCGCCGCCGGAGCTGGTCGAGGACATCTGATTCAGTCCGGGCATCTGACCGAACTGCACCTCCAGCGGCGCGGTCACGGAGGAGGTCATGACCTCGGGGCTCGCGCCCGGATAGAAGGTCTGCACCTGGATTGTCGGGTAGTCGACTTCGGGTAGCGCCGAGAGCGGCAGGAAGCCGAAGGCGACGATTCCCGCGAGCATGATGGCTGCCATCAGCAGCGATGTGCCGACCGGCCGCAGAATGAATATGCGGGACGGGTTCATGAGCTCGATCCGCCTAACGCAGACAGGCGGACTGCGCCCTCATCCGCCGCTCTGGCCGCTCTGGCCATTCTGCTGCTGCTGGGAGCGGTGGTGGTGCCCCTGGCCCGACTGCCCTTGACCCGAATGCTGCCCCTGGCCACTCGTGGCCGCGGCGCCGCCCGGCTGACGCACCAGTATTTTGGCGCCGTCCTTGAGCTTGTCGGCGCCATCCACGACCACCAGCTCTCCGGGGGTGAGTCCCTGTTTGATAGAGACGTTGTTGGCGTCGCCGGGCCCGAGCGCCACCTTGCGCACGCTCACGGTCTGGTCCGGGTCGACGACGTACACGTAAGTGCCGGGCGCACCGCGCTGCACGCCGGCCTGCGGGATCAGGGTCGCGCCGTGCAAGGTGTTCAGCAGCAGCACGACGTTGACGAACTGCTGCGGAAACAGGCTCTCGTTGTCGTTGGGGAAGACGGCTTTGAGCTTGACGGTGCCGGTGGTCGGGTCGATCTGGCTGTCGACCGACTGCAGCGTGCCGGTGGCGAGCTGGTGGGTGTTGCTGCGGTCCCAGGCCGTGACCGCGAGCGTCTGGCCGGCGTGCACCTGCTTCATCAGGTCGGGGATGTCGTCTTCCGCCAGCGTGAAGACCACAGTGATGGGCTTCATCTGCGTGATCACCACCAGGCCGTTGGGTTCGGCCGGCGTGATGTAGTTGCCGACATTGACCTGCTGCAGGCCGACGCGTCCGGGGATCGGCGAGGTGATGTGGCAGTAGACGAGGTTGAGCTTCTGCGCGTCGATCTGCGCCTGATCGGTCTTGACGGTACCTTCGTCCTGCACGACCAGCGACTTCTGGGTGGCGAGCTGCTGCTCGGCGATCGAGTCCTGCTTCCACAGAGTCTGGTAGCGCGTGAGATCGATGTGCGCGTTGTCGAGCAGCGCCTGGTCGCGAGTGAGCGCGCCCTGCGCCTGCTCGAGCGCGACCTGGTAGGGACGCGGATCGATCAGGAACAACGGCGCGCCGGTCTTGACCGTCTGACCCTCCTTGAAAAGGATCTGCATGATCAGGCCGCTGATCTGGCTCTGCACCGTCACCGTGGCGAGCGGGGTGACGGCGCCGAGGCCGATCAGGGTGATCGGCATGTCGCCGGACTGGGCGCGGGCCGCCACTACCGGCATCGGTCCGCTGCCGGCGAAGCGGCCGCCGGGCGCGTGGGTCAGCTTCGGCGTCAGCAGCCAGGCGAGCAGCGCGATCGCGACCAGGATCGCAATGATGACCAGCACGCGCCGGGAGCGCAGCCGTCTCTGCCACTCCGGCCGGGCGTCGGTGTCGGCGAGGCCTGCGGGACTCGGTGCGGAATAACGATTTTCGTCGTTCATTGAAGCTCGCGCAGTGCGTTGCGAATGCCGTGTCGCTCAGCCGTAAGTGAATTGAGCTGCCGCACGGCGCCTTAGCGCCGCTGGCTGCCTGCGAGCCGTGTCAGAGGGCGGCTGCTCTTTGCCCTGGCCCATGACCGGCGCCTTGCGGATGGCGGCCGGACGCCGACCGCTCATCGGGCTGCCAGGGCCCATGGAAGAGGGTGCAACATACCAGCCACCTGCCTTAACAAGGGTCGGAGCTTGCACAAGAACTGCAAACCTGCTGTTCCAGATCGTGCAAGGCCCGTGCCGGTTCCATCTCTGCACCCCCGGTCCGGGACGTCCCCAACTCCGCCCGCGCGGCAGGGGGGCTACTTTACTACTATTGGCGTGCTTTCCTCGATGTCGTGCGGGTGACACGCACCGGACAAGGAGTGCCCTATGAGGAGCAAAGCCGCAAACGCGACCTACGTCGGCCCGTACTCGGACACGACACCCGTTGAAATCACCGTGGTGCTGCGCCGCCGCGCCGGCGCCCAAACCGAGGCCGCGGCCTGGCCCCGTGCCCCGCGCTGGCCGCGCGCGCAGTTCGGCCGCCACTGGGGGGCCGATCCTGCCGACCTTGCGGCGGCGCGCCGCTTCGCGCAGCTGCACGGGCTCGCCGAGAGCGGCCACGATATCGCACGGCGCGTGTTGCATCTGCGTGGCGCGCCCGCGGCGCTCGAGCGCGCCTTTGGTGTGCGGCTCGGCCGCTATACGCTGCGCGACGGGCGCGGCCCGTTCATGGGTTCCGACCGCGACCCGGCGCTGCCGCCCGGAGCGCTGGCCGTGCTCGGGCTCGATCGCCGGCCGGTAGCGCGGCCGCACTTCCGCAGGCCGCGTGCCCAGCCGAGCGTCACTTACACCCCGCTCCAGGTCGCGCGGCTCTACAGCTTTCCCACCGCCGGCACCGGCAGCGGCCAGACCATCGCGCTCATCGAGCTCGGCGGCGGTTTCACCGCGAGCGATCTCGCGCAGTACTTTCAGAGCTTAGGGGTAAGTCCCGCACCCAGCGTCACCGCGGTCGGCGTCGCCGGCGGCTCCAACCAGCCGGGCGGTGAGGCCGACGGTGAAGTGATGCTCGACATCGAGGTCGCAGGCGCCATCGCACCCGGCGTGAGCATCGTGGTGTATTTCGCGCCCAACACCGATCAGGGTTTCTACGAGGCGATCTCGCAGGCGGCTCACGACACCACCTATAAGCCCGACGTGATGTCGATCAGCTGGGGCGGCCCCGAGGACAGCTGGAGCTCCTCCTCCGTCGATGCGATGCAGAGTGCGCTCGAGGACGCGGTCGCGCTCGGTGTGAGCGTGACGGTCGCCGCCGGCGATGGCGGCTCGAGCGACGGCGAGTCCGACGGCGCAGCCCATGTCGACTTTCCCGCCTCGAGCCCGTACGCGCTCGGCTGCGGTGGCACTTCGCTCGTTGCGAGCGGCAACGTCATCTCGAGCGAGGTCGTGTGGAACGACACCGCGAGCGGCGCGGGCGCCACCGGCGGCGGCGTTAGTGCGCTGTTCCCGCTGCCCACCTGGCAGCAGGGTCTGGCCGTGCCGGCCGCGTCCGGCGGCGGCACCGGCCGTGGCGTGCCGGACGTGTCGGGCGATGCCGACCCGATGACCGGCTACCAGGTGTTGGTGGACGGGGAGTCCGAGGTCATCGGGGGCACGAGCGCGGTGGCGCCGCTGTGGGCGGGGTTGATCGCGCTGTGCAATCAGCAGCTCGGAGCGCCGCTCGGCGATGCGCACACCGCGCTCTACCAGATCGGCGAGCGGGCATTCCGCGACATCGTTCAGGGCAACAACGGCGCCTACCAGGCGGCCGTGGGCTGGGACGCGTGCACCGGGCTCGGCTCGCCGAACGGTACGGCGCTGCTGTCGGCTCTCGCCGCGCTCAAGACCTGAAGAGCCGCGCCAGCACAAATCCCGCCAGCGCGAGCAGCATCGAGCCGCCCAGGCCACCGCCGCCGCCGCCCGAGCTCGGGGCGGCAGCGATGGTCATGGAGAGCGTCGCGGTCTTCGTCTCGGCCGGGTTCTCGGAGTCGGCAACCTGGAAGGTAACCGGGGCGGCCGATACGGCCGCCGTCGGCGTTCCGCTGATCGCGCCGCTCGAGGAGAGCGACAGTCCCGGTGGCAGCGGGCCGCCGGCGACCGACCAGGCGTAGGGCGCGACACCGCCGGTGGCGGCGAGCGACGCGGTGTACGCCATACCCGCCTGTCCGCTCGCGAGCGAGCTGGTGGTGATGCTGAGCGCCGGCACCACGGTGAGGGTCGCCGAGGCGCTCTGCGTGCCGGAAGCGCCGGTACACGCGATCGTGTACGTGCTGCTACCGGTCGCGGTCGGCGTCAGGGCCTGCGTTCCGCTGATCGTCTGCGCGCCGTTCCAGCTCCCCGAGGCTGTGCACGAGCTGGCGCCGAAGGCGAGCCACGACAGTGTGCTCGAGCCGCCCAGGCCGAGCGTGCTCGGCTTGACGGTGATCTCGGTCGGTCCGGCCGGCACCAGCGCCATCGCCGCTTGCGCCTGGATGAACCCGTAGCCCGCGTTGAAGTTGTACGTACCGCCGGTCGGGTCAGGGGTCAAGGGCGTGTTGGGATTTGCGCTCGTGCCCATCGCAGCGGCGCTGCTTTGCAGGTTGGTGTAGATCTGCGCCGGCGTGACCGCGGGGTTCGCCTGCAGCATCAGCGCCGCGACGCCGGCGGCGTGCGGCGTGGCCGCCGAGGTGCCGAAGAAATTCGGATAGCCCGCGTCGTCAGCGCACTCGCTGACGGAGGAGGTGTCGGTAAAGCCGCTCCCGGCCAGCGTAAACCCGAGAAACGTGTTGTTCACGCCGTCGGGGCCGACGAAGTCCGGCTTCTGGCGCGTTTCGGACGTTATGGCCGCACCGCTCGTGTTGAAGAGGATCGGCGCACCGCCGAGAGAGGAGAAGGACTCGAGCTGTGCCGGCGACGTGCCGCAGCTGGGCGTCGAGTAGAAGGCTGCAGCGCCCACCGCAGCCGCGCCGGCGGCGCCCGGGTGTCCCTGGATCGTCGCGCTGTTGGTGGCGTAGGTGGCATCGATGACGCTGCCCGCACCGCCGTCTTCCACGGCGAGCTTGATCATGGTCGGCGCCGTGCCGCCGTAGAGTCCGACGATCAGGTCGATGGTCTGCGGCGCGGTGTTGCTGGTGGCGGCGGCCGAGTTGCCGACGAGCAGGATCTGCACCGGGTCAGTGCCGGTCTCGTTGGGCCCGGTGCAGGTCTGGGAGTTGCCGTCGAGGTTGAGGACGGGAGTCGTGCCACTCCAGCCCGTCACGCACAGATCCATCTCGCTGCTCGCTCCGGGGCTGCCCGGAGCGCCGGTCACGTACGGCTGGTTCCACTCGAGCACCATCGCGATGAATTCGCCGGGCTCCAGCGCCGGGATGCTGACCGGGAGCGAAGTGACGTTGGTCGCCCCGAAGATCAGCAGCTGCTCCGGGTCGCCGTCGGCGAGCGTGGTCTTGCCGCTGGTAAAGCTCGCCGAGTTGTTGTCATAGGCGAGATCACTGTCGTTGCCGGCGGCTGAGAAGTACGCCACCCCCTGCGCTTCGACAGTGTCGACCGCCTGCGCCACCAGGCCGTCCTGGAAGAACGGCTCGTCGTAGTAGCCGACGTCGTCGGCTTCCACCGTGGCGCCGGCGCCGCCGCTCGCAACCGCTTCCGCGAGGCGCTCGATGCCGTTGGCGAAGTCCGCTTCGCTGTTGTCCGCCGTGTAGAAGGCGAGGCTCGCCCCGGGCGCGACCGCGTGCAGGATCTGCATCATCGCGCGACCTTCGTCGGTGTAGGGCGTCTCCAGCGGCTGGCCGTAACTGAGGCACCCCTGGCTGCCGGCGGTACCGAAACTGCCACCGGCCTCTTCCAGCACGTTGATGTCGGCCGCGGGCGGCAGCGCACCGTAGGCCTCGTCGGTCTGCGCGTCGGCCGTGAAGCCGTTCTCGGCGTAGCCGTTTTGCAGCGGCGGGGTCGCCACCGCGGGGACGCCGCTCCCCGACTGCGCGTACACCGCGTAGCAGTCGAAGCTGTCCGAGAGCACCCCGACCGTGACGCCCGTGCCCGTGAGCGACGGGTAAGTGGTGAGCAGAGTCGGGATGCCGATGGCGAAGGCTCCCTGGGTAGCGATCACGGCGCGCGTGTGCGGCATGGCCGCGCGCAACGACAGCACCTCGGCACGCGCGGCGGCGGCGCCTATCGCACTCACCGGCAGCCAGCCGCCGACGTCGTTGCGGTAGACGGCGGGGTGCCTGAGTCCGAGCGCGACCAGTGCGGCGGTGAGTTTCTGCGGATCGCCGCGCGTGACGGCATCCACCGCCACCATCGGCGTGGTTCCCGACTGGGTGAAGCGCGCGGCCGGGCTCATCGCGTGCAGATCCGCGAGCATGCGCCCGGGGCGCGCCAGGCTCGCGTGCCGCGAGAGGTCGGCGAGCGCTGCGTCGAGCTTGCCGGCGGTGCCGTGCCGCTGCGCCAGGCTGCGGCCGCCGTAAGCCATGAGTTGTGCGCCTCCGGGCTCGACGCCGCGCGCGCGCGCCAGAAGCGGCGGCGGTGGCGGGCTGGCGGTGGAGGCGGTGATGATTCCGAGGAGCGCGGCAGCGCCGACTGACAAGCGGTGTGCTGACTTCACGTCCGTTATGCCCCTTGGGGATTCCGGTCCATGTGAGACCCGACCGAGTGGTACTTATAACCGATCGCCGTGCGAAAGAGCAGCGTCGCTCCTCGCGCAACGCGCTACACGTTGCGCGCGCGCCGCGCTGGACTGAACAGTAACTGGATGAGCGACGCCAGTTCGCGACAAGGTGTAACCAATCGCAACGGCTGGAGCGATCGCCAGCTCTACTACCGCGCGGTGGCGCGCGCGGCCGCGCGCGGCGCGGCTTCCGCATCGAGGGCGGCGGCCGCATCGCGGATCACGCGCTCGAGCACGCTCAGATACTCGAGATACTGCCTGCGGCCCGCCGCGGTGATCCGGCACAGGGTCTGCGGCCGGTTGCGCTGGTAGCCGCGAGTGCTCTCCACCAGTTTCGCCGCCTGCAGCACCTGCAGATGCCGGCTCAGGTTGCCGTCGGTCAGGCCGCACAACTGCTTGAGGTCGTTGAAGTGCAGACCCTTCGGATGGGCGATCAGCGAGGTGAGCACGCCGAGACGCGCCCGCTCGTGGATCACGCGGTTCAGCCCGTCATAGGCAAACGGCGGCAGGCGCGGGTTGTCCTTGGGCTTGTTCAATGCCGGTAGCCGAACTGCAGGACAGCGGCGACCAGCAGCTGGCCGACACCGAACGGCACGCCCATGAGCCACGGCGAGAACTCGTGGCTGCCGCCGCCGACTGCGAAGCAGGCGAGTCCCGAGGCCAGGTACCACAGTCCGACCGCAAACATCGGGCGCGGCAGGAAGCGGCACGATGAGAACACACCGAGGCTGAAGAGCACCTGCCAAACGCCGGGCAGCAGCCACAACGTCTCGGGGGCGCTGCGCCACAGCACCACGGTCAGCAGCAGCCCGGCGACGATCGGCGGCAGGAACTCCTCGAGCGCGGCGTGAATCAGCTGCGTTGCAAGCCCCGAGTGCACGCGCCGCGCCCGCGCGAAGGTTCCGGCCGCGATGACGGTGAGCGAGACGCCCGCGGTGCCCACCCAGAGCGCCAGATAGACGCTGACAGCACGGGCCGGGTCGCTGAGCCACAACGCCTGCATCGCGGCCGCGAGCAGCGCCAGGACTCCGGTGGCGGCCAGTGTCCCGGGGCCGTAGCCGCGAAACTCCATGCCACGCGCCAGCTGCCCGCGGATCGCGCTGATTTCGGCGAGCGCCTGCTGCAGTTCCGTCGCTCCGGACATGCGAGACTTTGTAACGTAAAGTAATGGCGAATACAACCCGCGGCGGCGTCAAGGGCGCGCCGCGCGGCGCCGCAGCAGCGCGTATGCGCCGATGCCCATCCACACGAGGTTCATGGCCGCCGAGGGCAGGGCGCCGTACCAGCCGCTGTTGACGACGAAGCCCGCGGCGCCGGCGATGTTCATGAGCTGGTAGAGGCGCGACTGCGCCCGCAGCGCCCCGGCGGACAACAGTGCGTAGGCGGCGAGGATCAGCCCCGCGGCGCACCAGCCCATCACGTCAATTGCGAGCTTCATACGTATCCCGGAGTGCCTCGAGGCCAGCCGCCCCGCGCCGCACTTTACCTCTCCCCGCGGCGACACTGACATTCACCGGCATTTTGTATACATTATTCAAAGTGCCGGGGGATCCGCGGTCATGGTGACCTTGCCGCTCGACAACCCGCTTGCCGGCCGCCAGAGCTCGCCGCAGCTGATTGCCGCGGCGCTGCGCGCCGCCATCATCCACGGACGCCTCGCGCCGGAGGCGCCGCTGCGCCAGGAGCAGCTCGCGCGTCATTTCTCCGTCAGCCGCATCCCGCTGCGCGAGGCGCTGTGCCAGCTCGAGAGCGAGGGCTGGATCGAGTTCCGGCCGAACCGCGGCGCGCGGGTGAGCCGGCTGGATGCGACCGAGGCGCGCGAGATCTTCGAGATCCGCGCCGCGCTGGAATGCGCCGCGCTCAAACTCGCCGCGCCGCGCCACACGCCTGCGAGCTGGCGGGAGGTGGCGCGGCTGCTTTCCGACTCACAGCGCGAGTCGCGCCGCCCGCGCTACGTGCGCCGCAACCGTGACTTTCACCTGGCGCTGTACCGGCCGGCACAGCGCCCGCGGCTGCTCGCGCTCATCGCCTCGCTCCACGACCGCGGCGAGCGCTACCTGCGACTGAAGCTCGACATCCCGGCGTACAAGCAGCAATCCGACGCCGAGCACCTGCAGATCTTCGACGCCGCGAGCGGCGGGCAGCTCGCGCAGGCGCTGCGCATCCTCGAGAGCCACCTGCTGAGGACCGGCGACATGCTCGCCACGCGCCTCGGCGCACCGACGCTCGCCCCACGCGGCGACGCGCGAGCGGAGCCGCGCCGGTGAATGCCGCCGCCGGACCGGGCGGACGAGCCTCGTGGAGCCGCCGCCGCGAAGACAAGCAGCGCCGGCTCGCCGGCATTGCCACGCATGTCGACGGCAAGCTGGTGCGGCGCGCGCAGATCGTGCCGGTGCTGCAGGGGCTGCTGCGTCCGGGTGACCGCGTGGCGCTCGAGGGCGACAATCAGAAACAGGCCGATTTCCTCTCGCGCTCGTTGCTGCAGGTGGATCCGGCCGTGGTGCGGGACCTGCACCTGCTGATCTCCTCGATCAGCCGCCCCGAGCACCTGACGTTGTTCGAGCGCGGCATCGCCCGGCGCGTCGACTTCTCCTACGCCGGTCCGCAGAGCCTGCGCGTGGCGCAGCTGCTCGAGGACCGCAAGCTCGAGATCGGCGCGATCCATACCTACATCGAGCTGTACGCGCGCATGTTCGTCGACCTGACGCCGCAGGTGGCGCTGGTGTGCGCGGAAGCCGCGGATCTGTCCGGCAATCTCTACACCGGACCCAACACCGAGGACACGCCCACCATCGTCGAGGCGGCGGCGTTCCGCCACGGCATCGTGCTGGCGCAGGTGAACGAGATCGTCGGGGAGCTGCCGCGGGTGGATGTGCCGGGCTCGTGGGTCGACCTGATCGTCGAGGCCGACCGCCCGTACGCGCTCGAGCCGCTGTTCACACGCGATCCGCGTCAGATCAGCGAGCTGCAGGTGCTGATGGGGATGATGGTGATCCGCGGCATCTACGAACGCCATGGCGTCACCAGCTTGAACCACGGCATCGGTTTCGACACCGCGGCGATCGAGCTGCTGCTGCCCACGTACGCGGAGCGCCTGGGGCTGAAGCACAAGATCTGCCGGCACTGGACCCTCAATCCGCACCCGACACTGATCCCGGCGATCGAGAGCGGCTGGGTCGAGAGCGTGCATTGCTTCGGCGGCGAGATCGGCATGGAGGACTACGTGCGCGCGCGCCCCGACGTGTTCTTCGTCGGCCACGACGGCAGCCTGCGCTCCAACCGCGTGCTCTGCCAGCTCGCCGGGCAGTACGGCGTGGACCTGTTCATCGGCTCGACGCTGCAGCTGGACGCCGACGCCAACTCCTCCACCGTCATCCTTGGCCGTCTCGCCGGCTTCGGCGGCGCCCCCAACATGGGGCACGATCCGAAGGGGCGGCGCCACAGCAGTCCGGCCTGGTTGAGCCTGATCACTGCGGACGGCGACATCGTGCGCGGCCGCAAGCTCGTGGTGCAGCTGGTCGAGACCTTCAGCAGCGGCGGCGTGCCGGCGCTGGTCGAATCGCTCGATGCGGTGGAGGTCGGCCGCCAGGCACATATGCCGATCGCCCCGGTCATGATCTACGGCGATGATGTGAGCCACGTGGTCAGCGAGGAGGGCATTGCCTATCTCTACAAGGCGCAGGGCCAGGAGGAGCGCCGGGCCGCACTCGCGGCTATCGCCGGCTCTACTCCCATTGGCCGGCGCGCCGATCGCGCCCGCACTCAGGAATTGCGCGCGCGCGGCCTGGTGGCGTACCCGGAGGATCTGGGCGTGCGGCGTACGGATGCCCGGCGCTCACTGCTCGCCGCCCGCAGCATCGAGGACCTGGTGGCGTGGTCGGGCGGCCTGTATCGGCCGCCGACCCGCTTCCTCAGCTGGTAGCGCGCGCCGATGACTTCGCTCGCCACTGTCACGCTCGCCGACGCGGCCGCACCGCGGCTCGAGGCGGCCGGACTGCGGCGCGAGAGCGCCAGGACGCTGGCCGATTGCGCCGTCCGCGCTCTGATCGAGGAAGCGCTGCTGACACCGAAGCCGGCACTCGTCGACCAGCGCGGGCCGGGCGCCCACCACGACCTCGACCTCGGGAGGCTGCTGCGCTCGGCACGGACGCTGCACGCGCCGTTGCGCGCGATGGCGCTGGTGGCGCACGGTCGCCTGCCCGACGCCGAGCTGCGCGAGACACTGGGGGCCATCGGCCGGCGCGCCGAGCAGCGCATGCTCGCCGCCACCGGCGGCAGCAATGCCCACCGCGGCGCAATCTGGGTGCTGGGGCTGCTCACCGCCGCGCTCGCCATGAGCGATGCGCGGGCGACGAGTGCCGCGGTCGCGCAGCTTGCCGCGCGCCTCGCGCGTCTGCCCGACCGCCGTGCGCCGAACGTGCCGAGCAACGGCCGGCGCGTGTGCGCCATTTTCCGCGTGGCGGGGGCGCGCGGTGAGGCGGCCGCGGGGTTTCCCCACGTGGTCGACCTGGGACTGCCGCAGTTGCGCCGCGCCCGGGATCGCGGCTGCGACGAGACCTCGGCGCGGCTCGACGTGCTGCTCGCGATCATGGCGAGCCTCGATGACACCTGTCTGTTGCATCGCGGTGGCCTGCCCGCGCTCGAGGCCGCGCAGCGCGGCGCGCGGCGCGCACTGGCGCTCGGCGGCAGCGGCAGCGCCGCGGGCCGGCGCGCACTGCTCGAGCTGGACGCCGAGCTGCTGGGGCTGCGCGCCTCTCCGGGCGGCGCCGCGGATCTGCTCGCCGCGTGTTTGTTTCTCGATGCGACCACCTGACTACAGCGGAGGACACCTATGGAAACACTGAGCTTCAGCTATCCGGCGCGCGGCCGCGTATCGGGGCGCGTGCATGTCGGCGTCGTGGGTTCCGGCGATCTCGAGGTGCTGCTCGAGCCCTCGGCGGACGGCGAGGCGCATGTCAGCGTGACCACCAGCGTCGAGGGCTTCGATGCGGTCTGGAAGAATGTGCTCGATCGTTTCTTCAGCCGCTTCGACGGCGCCGCCGCGATCGAGATCAACGACTTCGGTGCGACCCCCGGCGTGGTCATGCTGCGGCTCGAGCAGGCCGCGGAGCTGCTGCGCTCGTGACCACCGGCGATGCCCGCAGGCGTTTCCTCGCGCGCCACAGCTTCATCGAGCTGCCGGCCCGCGAGCGGGCGCGCGCCATTCTGGATGCGGACACGTTCCGCGAGCTGCTCGGTCCGTTCGAGCGCCTGAAGTCCCCGTGGCTGCCGCTGCAGGGCGTGGTCGCGCAGGCCGACGACGGCGTGGTGGTGGCGCGCGGGAGCATCCAGGGACAGGCGGCGGTCGTCATGGCCATCGAGGGCGCCTACCTGGGCGGCAGCATCGGCGAGGTCTCGGGCGCGAAGATCGCCGGCAGCCTCGAGCTCGCGCTGCGCGACGCGCAACGCGGCCGGCCGGTGCGGCCCGTGCTGCTGCTCGAGACCGGCGGTGTGCGGCTGCAGGAGGCCAACCTCGGGCTCGCGGCCATTGCCGAGATTCACGCCGCGATCGTCGCATTGCGGCGGCACGTCCCGGTGGTCGCGGTAGTGACCGGGATGGTTGGCTGCTTCGGCGGACTGTCGCTCGCGGCGGCGCTGTGCAGCCGGCTGATCGTCACGCGCCAGGCGCGCCTCGGCATGAACGGACCCGAGGTGATCGAGCAGGAAGCGGGCATCGCCGAGCTCGACGCCAGCGATCGGGCGCTGATCTGGGGTCTGATGGGCGGGGAGCAGCGCTATCTCACCGGGTTTGCGGACGCGCTGGTCGAGGACGACGCCGAAGTCATCGCCGCCGAGGTGCGCCGCGGCTTCGCGGCCGAAGGCACGCCGCGCAGCGAGCAGGTCGAGCGCTTCATCGAGCGCCTGGCGCGGATCGATCCCGGTCGCTCGCCCGAGCCGCGGGCGCTGCGCGCACTGTGGTCCGGGGAGTCCGGCCGATGAGCGCCGATCGAGCCGCTCCGGAGCGCGACTTACCCGGACGCGGCCTGCGCTGGTTCAGGGCACTGACCGGCGCGGAAGGTCTGCTCGAGGTTGGGCCGCGCACCGTGCGGGTCGCGGACACCCGCGTCGGCGAGCACGCGGCGCGCTGTATCGCGGTAGTCCCCGATGCCGACAACCGTTTCCCGCGCGCACGTCGCGGCGAGGTGGGGATCGACGAGGCCTGGGCGCTCGCGCAACAGGTACGGCGCACGCTCGAGGAGGACCGGGGCGGTGCGCCACGCGCCCTGATCGCAATCGTCGATGTCACGAGTCAGGCCTACGGGCGGAGCGAGGAGCTGCTCGGACTGCATCTCGCCGGGGCCGCGGCGGCCGATGCTTACGCGAGGGCCCGCCTTGAAGGCCATCCGGTCATCGCGCTGCTGGTCGGCAACGCCATGTCGGGCGCGTTTCTCGCGCACGGCTACCAGGCGAACCGCATTCTGGCGCTCGACTCGCCGGGGGTGCTGGTGCACGCGATGAGCAAACAGGCGGCCGCGCGCATAACGCGCCGCACGGTCGAGGCGCTCGAGCAGCTCGGCGAGCGCATCGTTCCCATGGCCTACGACGTGCGCTCCTTCGCACGGCTCGGGCTGGTCGATCGGCTGCTCACGGGCATCAACGCCGATGCGCCCGCGAAGGCCGACGTCGATCGGGTGCGCGCCGAGCTCGCAGCCGCCATCATCGATGCGCGCCAGGGATCGCGTGACCTCGGCCACCGCCTCGCCTCGGCGGCTGCACACGCGACCCGGTCGGCCTCCATCGCCGTGCGGCGGCGCCTCGCGGAGCTATGGGATGCGGAGTGAATTCCGTACGCATTGCCTGCTGCGCATCGCAGGCGCGCAGGCGCTCACGAGCCGCGCGGCACCGCCCGCATGGCTCGCACCGGAGCTCGAGCGCGCGCCGTGGGTGGTGGTGCGGCGCGCCGCGCCGCTCGACGGCCGGATTGCGGTCGGTGTACGCGGGCGCCGGCGCAGCGAGCGCTTCGCGGCCTGGCTCGACCCGGCGGCGGTGCGCGAGTGGCTCGATCCGCTCGAGCTGGCCGCGCGGCGCGCCTGGCGCGGCTGGCCGCGGACCCGGGAGATCCACGCCCTGGCGGCGCTCGGGGAGGCCGAGGAGATCATGGAGCGCTCGGGTCTTGGCTCCTCCTGGGGTCCGGTGGGAAGCGCCGGCTTCGAGCTGGCGAGCGAAGTCGCGACCACGACCCCGGGGAGCGATCTCGATCTGATCGTACGGCTCGAAGCGCCGCCGCCGGCGGCGCTGGCCGGCGCGCTGCTCGTCGAGCTGACCCGCCTCACCGTGCACACCGACGTGCTCCTCGAGACCCCGCTCGGCGCGATCGCGCTCATCGAGTATGCGCAGGCACACGCGCCGTTCCTGCTGCGTACCCCCGCAGGTCCGCGGCTGACGCGCGATCCATGGCGTGACGCGGGCGCGCCGCACTAGATGCGCGTCGCGCTGCTGTTTCCCGGACAGGGCGCGCAGACGCCGGGCTTTCTGCACCGGTTGCCGCAGCATGCCGCGGTGGAGGCGACGCTCGCCGAGGCCGCCGCAGTTCTCGGGGCGGAGCTCGCCGAGCTCGACAGCGCGCCGGCTCTCGAGTCGACCGGCGCGGTGCAGCTCGGCACGCTGATCGCGGGCGTCGCGGTGGCGCGCGCCCTCGAAGCGCAAGGGTTGCGGCCGGACGCGGTCGCGGGGCTCTCGGTGGGCGCGTTCTCGGCGGCGGTGGCTTGTGGTGCGCTCGGGTTCGCCGAGGCGCTCGAGCTCGTGCGCGTGCGCGGCGAGGGCATGGCGCGCGCCGCACCGCTTGGGTTTGGCATGGCGGCGATCCTCGGACTCGGCGAGCGCACGGCGACCGCGCTCATCGCGCGCGTCAACGAACAGACTCCTTTATATCTCGCCGGCATCAACGCATCCACCGAGATCGTGGTGTCGGGCGCCGATGCGGCGCTCGAGCGGGTCATCGCGGCCGCCCACGATGCCGGCGGCCGCGGCGTACGCCTGCGCGTCAGCACGCCGTCGCACAGCCCGCTGATGGACGAGGTCTCGGTGCGGCTGCGCGCGCTGCTGCGGGGCATCACACTGGCGGTGCCGCGTGTGCCGTATGTCAGCAACCATCGCGCCCGGGTCGCAGGCAGCGCCGCGGAGGTCGCCGACGATCTCGCGCTCAACGTCTCGCGCACCGTGCGCTGGCACGACTCGGTGACGCTGCTCTACGAGCTCGGCTGCCGGGTGTATATCGAGCCGCCGCCGGGGAAGGTGCTGAGCAATCTGGTGCGCTCGTCGTTCCCGGATGCGAGGGTCGTGGCACTTGAGCTCGCGCCGCTCGCGAGCGCCGTCGCGGCGGCACGCGAGCGCGGCTAGCGGTGCAGGCTCACGGCGTCGCCGTCGTCGCGCCTGAGGCTGTGGAACACGATGCTGGAGAGGATCGTGGCGGCGCCGAGCACCAGCAGCCCGCCGTGGATGCCGCGAATCATGTCGGGAACTGCCGTGTGAAAGCGGTCGGGCACGAACAGCGCGGTGATCAGCGAGGCGGTGGCGACGCCGAAGCTGATCGAGAGCTGCTGCGCGGTGCTCGCGATGGTGCTGGCATTCGCGGCCGCCTCGCCCGAAACGTCGGCATATACCAGCGTGTTCATGCTGGTGTACTGGAGCGAGGAGAACAGCCCGAAGGCAAACACCTGCAGCACCATGAGCCACACGGGCGTGGCGGCATCTATGGCCGCGAAGCTCAGGATCAGCAGTCCCAGGATCACCGTGTTGGTGACCAGGACGGTCCGGTAGCCGAAGCGGGCGAGGATCCGCTGCAGCACCACCTTGATGCCGATTGCGGCAAACCCCTGCGGCATCATCAGCAGGCCCGACTGGATCGGCGTATAGCCGAGGCCCACCTGGAAGAGCAGCGGCAGCAGGAACGGAATCCCGCCGATACCGATGCGGGTGAAGAAGCTGCCGCTGACCGCGGCGCGGAAGGTGCGCACCGTGAACAGCCCCAGGCGCAGCAGCGGCTCGGGCGTGCCCATGGCATGCACTCCGTAGCCCGCGAGCAGCACCACCGAGAGCGCCAGCAACCCGGTGATCTCCGCGTAGCTCAGGCTGTGCTCGCCGAACACCTCGAGCACGTACGACATGAGCGCGATCCCGGAGCTGAAGAGGATCAGCCCGACAATATCGAGACGCGGACAGTGCTGCTCGCGGAAATCCGGCAGGTGCCGATAGACGAGATACAGCCCGGCGAGTCCGATGGGCACGTTGACGAAGAAGATGACGCTCCAGTGCAGGTAGCTGGTAATGAGCCCGCCGGCGATCGGCCCAAACATCGGACCGAGGAGCCCCGGAATCGCCACGAAGCTCATGGCGCGCACCAGCTCGGACTTGGCGAAGGTGCGCACCAGGGTGAGCCGGCCGACCGGTGTCATCATGGCGCCGCCAAAGCCCTGCACCACGCGCGCCGCGACCAGCAGGTGGATGTTGCGCGACAGCCCGCAAAGCAGCGACCCGACGGTGAACAGCGCGATCGCGCCGGCGAACACGCGTCGGGTGCCGAAGCGGTTCGCCATCCAGCCGCTGATCGGGATGAACATCGCGAGGCTCAAGGTGTAACTCGCGAGCACGGCCTTCATGCTCAGAGGGGCGACGCCGAGCGCGCGCGCGATGGCCGGCACCGCGGTATTGAGGATCGTGGTGTCGAGCGACTGCATGAAGAAGGCGACCGCGACCAGCCACGGCAGCAGCCGACGGGAAATAACTGCCGTCGTCTCGGTCGCTGTCGGCGGTTCGTTTGCAGAGGCGTTCATGGGCTCGAGTGAGTATATGCGCCGGCGTCCGTGGGCGACCCGCGAGGGCGGTGCGCTTGCAGGCCGCGCGCGCGCCGGTGCAACATGCGACGCCGTGGTTGGACAGGACGGAGGCGAGACATGTGCGACGAGGATTCCATCAGCGACATCATCGAGTATCAGCTGAAGTCGGGCATGTCACGACGCAGCTTCGGTGCGCTCACCGTGGGCGCGGGCCTCATGTCGCTCCTGCCGCGCGTGGCGGGCGCGGCGGTGCTCGCGGAAGAGGAAGTCGACATCAGGACGCCGGATGGCACCGCGGATTGCTATTTCGTGCACCCGGCGGACGGCGCAGCACCGGGTGTGTTGGTGTGGCCGGACATCTTCGGACTCCGTCCGACGTTCCGGCAGATGGGCCGGCGGCTGGCCGAGTCGGGCTATTCGGTGCTGGTCGTCAATCCCTTCTATCGCGCCAAACACGCACCCACCTCGCCCGACAACCCCGACTTCAACGATCCGCCGACCCGCGCGGCGCTCATGGCGCTCGCCGGCTCGCTCACGCCGCAGACCGCGGTGACCGATGCCAGGGCGTTCGTCGGCTGGCTCGACACCCAGCCGTCGGTGCATAAACATCGCAAGATGGGCACCACCGGCTATTGCATGGGCGGGCCGTTCACGATGCGCACAGCGGCGGAGTTTCCCGCGCGCATCGGCGCCGGCGCCTCGTTCCATGGCGGCGGGCTCGTTACCGACAAACCCGAGAGCCCGCACCTGCTGATTCCGAGAATGAAGGCGCACTTCCTGATCGCGATCGCGGAGAACGACGATCAGCGCCAGCCGGACGCGAAGAACGTGCTGCGTGAGGCGTTCGCGCGCGCGAAACTGCCCGCCGAGATCGAGGTGTATGCCGGCACCAAGCACGGCTGGTGCCCGCCCGACTCGCGCGTCTACGACGACGCGCAGGCCGAGCGTGCCTGGAGCCGGCTACTGGTAGTGTTCAAGGAGGCGCTGGCGTAGCCCTCAGGCGCGCGGCTCGGCGAACACCTGCACCCAGTACAGGCCGTGGCGCGAGCCGTGGCCCGTGGAGTAGGCGAACCCCATCTGCTCGAACCTCGGGTCCATGATGTTGGCGCAGTGACCGGGGCTGCCGAGCCAGCCCTTGACCACCTCATCGACCGATTGCGGGCCGTAGGCGATGTTCTCGCCCACCAGCTTCTCGCGATAGCCGACGGCGCGCACCCGGTCCGCGGGCGACTGCCCGGAGGGATCGACGTGCTCGAAATAATCATGCTCGGCCATGTCGGCGGCGTGGCCGAACGCAACACCTGCGAGCGTGCTCGACAGGCTCAGAGGCGCAGCCGCCGCGAACTGCTGCGTACCGCAGCGCGTGCCGCGGGCGCGCACTTCGTTCACGAGCTCGAGTGCGTGGGCTGCCGACATCGATCCGCCGGAGGCGACAACACGCGGGCCCGGAACATAGGTGGAGCGCGGCGCGGGATGGACTTCCGCCGACACGGCGACCGAGGCCAACACCAGCCAGGTGTCGGGTCCGCGCTGATAGACACCGATGTCGCGCAGCTCGCGGCCGGCGACCGGACGGCAGCGGGAGTTGCGCAGCTCCCGGACCACGAAGTCGTCGGAGCCGCTCAGGTGCAGCGCTGAAGTCGCGGCTGCCCGGTAGCCGCTGCGCTCGGTGGCTTGCGCCAGCGGCCAGCCGTGCGCCCATTGCTCGGCTACCCGATCCAGCGTCACCTCGCGCCGCAGCGGCTGCGCGGCGGGCACCAGTCCGCCGCAGCCACCCTGTCGGAGCATCTGCACCGTGGAGAAGGTATCGGCGCGCGCCAGGGGCGTGATTGCGAGGCCCGATAGAGTGACGCCGAGACCGACAAGGCTCCAAAACGTACCGGCGAGCGAAGGTTTCATGCGTGCAGCACCTGGCATTCCCGCGAGGCTACCCAGGGGAACGCGCCGACGCCGCAACGGGTGACCGCGGGCCGAGAACCCGGTCACACTCCTATGACGGATCTAGCGTCTATGACGGATCTAGCGTCCGACAGTCGCGGCAAGGTGCGCGGGATAACGATCGCCCTGCACCTGGACGCGGGCCAGGGCATCGTCAATGCGCCGCAGATCGTCCGCCGCAAGAGCGAGTGCCGCCGCACCGATGTTTTCCTCGAGGCGGTGGAGCTTGGTCGTCCCGGGAATCGGCACGATCCATGGCTTCTGAGCGAGGAGCCACGCCAGGGCGATCTGTGCCGGGGTCGCCTTCTTCTGCGCCGCAATCGTGCCGAGCAGATCGATGAGGATCTGGTTGGCCTTGCGGTTCTCGGTGGTAAATCGCGGCACGAGGTTGCGGAAGTCGCCCTGCGCGAAGGTCGTCGACGCATCGATCTTGCCAGTCAGAAAGCCCCTGCCGAGCGGACTGAAGGGGACAAAGCCGATGCCGAGCTTTTCGCACAACGGCAGGATCTCTGACTCCGGCGCTCTCCACCACAGCGAGTATTCGCTCTGCACGGCGGCAACGGGCTGCACGGCATGAGCGCGACGGATGGACTCGGCGCCTGCTTCCGAGAGGCCGAAGTGCCTGACCTTACCTTGGCGGATGAGGTCCCTGACCGTGCCCGCCACCTCTTCCATCGGGACGCTCGGATCTACGCGGTGCTGGTAGAACAGATCGATCCGGTTGGTTTGCAGGCGCTTCAGCGCCGCGTCCGCGACCGCGCGGATGTGCTCGGGCCGGCTGTCGAGGCCGGCGGCCGAATTGCCGTCCTTGAAGCCGAACTTGGTTGCGATGACGACCTTGTCGCGGATGGGCGCGAGGGCCTCACCGACGATCTCCTCGTTGGTGAACGGTCCGTAAGCCTCGGCCGTGTCGAAGAACGTGACACCGAGGTCGAAGGCGGCGCGGATGAGGGCAATCGCACTTTGACGGTCGAGCGCCTGGCCATAGGCGAAGTTCAAGCCCATGCAGCCCAAGCCAAGGGCGGACACTTCGAGGTTGCTGTTGCCGAGTTTGCGCTTCTGCATAACGCCTCCGTACTAGTGGATGGCACACACAGTAGGCCTTGGCGTCTCTGACGACCAGCCGAAGCGAGTGGCTGTCGCCCGCCTGATACCGGGTTAATTGGCGAGTCAATTGCTTATATGGAGTATGATCATATTCGTCTTATAAGGCGGCTATATGGCTATAAAAATATTTATATCGCCCAAATAGACGAGTTATGAAGATCACGTTTGAGCTGACAGATACGGCGGTTCTGCATGAGGTCGGCGAGCGCCTGGAGCGCCGCCGAATCGACGCAGGATTGACGCAAGCGCAGCTGGCCGAGGAAGCAGGCATCTCCAAGCGCACGGTGGAGCGGATCGAGGCGGGCCACAGTACCGACTTCCTCATGCTGCTGCAGGTTCTGCGGGTGCTGAAACTCCTGGAGGCGCTGGATCAGCTGGTACCCGATCTGCCGCAAAGCCCGCTCATGCTCCTCAAGGGCCGAGGTCGCCTCCCGAAGCGCGTGGGGCATCCGCGGCGGCCGCCGGACGGCACGGGCGCGCCCAAGCCCGGCCGGCCCTGGAAGTGGCGGGAGTAGCGTGTGGCCAGCGTAGCGGAGGTGCGCTTGTGGGGCCGAACGATCGGAGCGGTCTCCCTGGAGGACGGGGCCAGGATCGCCGCATTCCAATATGCCCCCGCCTTTCTGGCCAGCGGCATTGAGCTCGCACCGCTCACCATGCCGCTGTCGCGACGGGTCTATCAGTTCCCCTCCCTGCCGCCGGTGTCTTTTCATGGCCTGCCGGGCCTGCTCTCCGACTCACTGCCCGATAGATTCGGCAATGCACTGATCGATGCCTGGCTCGCTACCCAGGGCAGACGCCCCGAGAGCTTCAATTCCGTCGAGCGGCTCTGCTACATCGGGGTTCGCGGAATGGGTGCCCTCGAGTTCGCCCCGGCGACGGGGCCGCCGCTCGGACGCTCGGCCAAGGTGCAAGTGGATCAGTTGGTCAAACTCGCTTCCCAGGTGCTCACGCATCGCGCCTCGCTGCAGGTGTCATTCGCTCCTGACCGGCGGCACGACGGGCTGCAGGAGATGCTGCCGGTGGGCACCTCCGCTGGTGGTGCGCGGGCGAAGGCCATCGTCGCGTGGAACCGGGACACGAACGAAGTGCGCTCGGGGCAGGTGAAGGCCCCGGCCGGCTTCGGCTACTGGTTGCTCAAATTCGACGGGGTCAGCGCGAACAGGGACAAAGAGCTGGACGACCCCAAAGGCTATACGGTCATCGAGTACGCGTATGCGCTCATGGCCGCTGATGCCGGTATCGAGATGTCGGAAAGTCGTCTGCTGGAGGAGGGCGGGCGGCGCCATTTCATGACGCGACGGTTCGACCGTCTGAGTGATGGCGGCAAGCTGCACATGCAGTCCTTAGGCGCGCTCGCCCACTTCGATTTCAACTCCGCCGGTGCTTACTCCTACGAGCAGGCCTTCGACGTGATGAAACGCCTGGGGCTTTCCATGCGTGCACGCGAGCAACAGTTTCGTCGGATGATCTTCAACGTTGTCGCCCGCAACCAGGACGATCATGTGAAGAATATCGCCTTCCTGATGGACAAGGCCGGCGCCTGGTCACTTTCGCCGGCGTTTGACGTGACCTACGCGTACAACCCGACGGGCCTGTGGACAAATCGCCATCAGATGACGATCAACGGCAAGGCTGACGACTTCACCCGCGAGGATTTCAAGGCGGTCGCGCAAGTCGCCGGACTCAAGCGCGCAAGACCTGAGGCGATCCTCACCGAGGTGATGGACACGGTTGCGCAATGGCCGCGCTATGCCAGGAAAGCAGGTGTGCCCGGCGCCCAGCGCGACAAGATCAGTCGAACGCTGAGGTTGAAGCTCGACCGCCGCGGGATCCTCACGTCGCGGCCATGATGACCTAAGCCATTGATTCTAATGGTCGGGGTGACAGGACTTGAACCTGCGACCTTTTGGTCCCGAACCAAACGCTCTACCAGGCTGAGCTACACCCCGAAATCGGCGAGGCCCGCGCCGCGCTGCCCTCAAGGAAGGCGAGCACGGCGGGGCCGCGCAGTGTACCCAATGCGGTGCGCGGGCATCAAACGCCGATGAATGCGCGAACGCCTCAGAAGAACTCGCCAAACGACGCGGCAGGGGCGTCCGCGGGCCTGTTGTCACTGACCGTGCCGGCGGAGGTCATGGCCCGGGGCTCGGGGATATCGTTTCCGCTGGCGTCCCGGTGCACCACGATCTTGCCGAGGTGCATGACGAAAAGCGGATGCTCAGTCGCGCGAATGTTGCTGAGCGCGTTGCCGGGCACGGCGACGATGTCTGCCACCTTGCCGGCTTTCAGCGTGCCGACGTCGGCATCGACCCCGAGAAGCTTGGCAGCCTCGCGCGTACCCGCAAGGAGCGACGCGGCCGGGCTCATCCCCAGGTCGGCCATGTCGCCGAACTCCTCGGCGTTCAGGCCGTGGGGATACACGCCGGCATCGGTACCGAGGGCGATCGGCACGCCTACACGCAGCGCCGCCTTCATCATCTCCCCGTGGGCCGCAGCAGCGGCCAGGGCCTTGGCCCGGATCTTCGGCGGGTAGTTATCCGCTTCCTTCTTGACCCAGAGAACCGTCATGCGCGTCGGCACGAGGTAGACGCCCTTGGCCTTCATCATCTTGAGCGTGTCCTCGGTGAGGAAGCTGCCGTGCTCGATCGAGTCGACACCGGCCTCGATGGCGAGTCGCGCGGCGGCGTCACCGTGACAATGCGTTGCAACCTTGCGCCGCCACGCGTGCGCTTCGGAGACGATCGCCTTCATCTCTTCCAGCGTGAGCTGCGGCACGTCCACCGGGTCGGACTCAGACAGCACCCCGCCACTCGCCGCGATCTTGATGACGTCCGCGCCCCACTTCATCTGGTAGCGCACCGCCTGGCGGCATTCATCGGGACCGCTGCAGATGCCCTGGATCGGTCCCTCGACGTGCACTCGGTCCGGCGGGTAGGACGCCAGATCGAAATGCCCGCCCGCCGAGCCGATGCCATGTCCGGCGGTGAGCATGCGCGGGCCCTCGGTGACGCCGGCGTTGATGGCGTTGCGCAGGCTGATGTCGACGAAGTCGGCCGCGCCCACGTTACGCACAGTGGTGAAGCCCGCTTCGAGCGTGCGTTTCGCGTACAGCGCCCCGTAGAGTCCCTGCTCGGCGGGAAAGCGCATGATCTCGTCGTAGCGGCCGCGGTAGTAGTCTTTCTCGAACTGCATGGTGAGATGCGTATGCGCATCGATGAAGCCCGGCAGGAGCGTCGCATCCCCGAGGTCGATCACACGCGCGCCGGGGGGAATGCTCGTGCTGCCGACCGACACGATGCGGTCGCCGCGCACCACGATCACGCCGCCGCTCCTGAGCTCGGTACCTGTGGAATCGAACAGGTGCGCGGCCTTGAGGACGATCGTCTCGGACGCCGCAGAGTCGGACGAGTCGGCCGCGATACCCGCAGCCGGCAGCGCTGCGCCGCAGGCCGCACCGGTCAACAGAGCACATACAAGCTTCAGCGTTCTCATTGGTTCTCCCAGCGGTTCAGACGGTGTGCTCGACCGCGAAGCGGGCGAGCGCCGCGAGCCCCTCCTTATAAGAGGAGTCGGACAGGGCGGTGAGCGTGGCGAGCGCCGCCTCGCACTCGGCGCCGGCGCGCCGCGCGGCATATTCGAGTCCGCCGGTGGCGTCGATGGCGGCGACCACCGGCTCGAGGTTGGCGCGGCTGCCGCGCCGGATCGCATCACTGATTGCTGCGCGCTGAGCGGTGGTGCCGGTGCGAAACGCGTGAATCAGCGGCAGTGTCGGCTTGCCTTCGGCGAGATCGTCTCCCAGGTTCTTGCCGCGCTCGGTCGGGTTGGAGCGGTAGTCGAGCACGTCGTCGACCAGCTGGTAGGCGGTCCCCACGTGCCGGCCGAAGGCGGCGAGGGCTGCCCGCATTTCCGGTGTGCCCCCGGACACCACGGCGCCGATCTGCGCGCCGGCCTCGAAGAGCTTGGCGGTCTTGCGGTAGATGACGTCGAGATAGCGCTGCTCGGTCGTCTCCGGGTCGTGTGCATTCATCAGCTGCAGCACTTCCCCTTCGGCAATGACGTTGGTCGCTTCCGCCATGATCTCCATGACCGGCTGGCTGGCCAGTGCCGCCATCATCTGGAAGGCGCGCGAGTAGACGAAATCCCCCACCAGCACGCTCGCCTGATTGCCGAATACCTCGTTGGCGGTGTCGCGGCCGCGGCGGAGCGAGGAGCTGTCGACGACGTCGTCGTGCAGCAGCGTGGCGGTATGAATGAACTCGATGAAGGCTGCCGCCCGCACGTGGGCATCGCCCGCGTGCCCGCAGGCGCGTGCGGCGAGCACCACCAGCAGTGGCCGCAGGCGCTTGCCACCGCCGGCGATGATGTGCTCGGCTACCTGGTCGATGAGCGGCACCGAGCTCTTGAGGTTCGCCCGGATGCTGTCGTCCACCGAATTCAGATCCGCCAGCACCAGCGCGCGAATGTTCTCCAGAGTCATGGTTTTCGCAGACTGTGCGGGGCGGGGGCTCAGGGTTCTCGATGCGGCCGGCGCATCCTAGCACCGAGGCGGTTCGCGGGAGGCAGGGATTGACCGCTAAGTACCTGTGCGCCTTGAAGAAGCCGTTTGACCGCGCAGGGGTCCGCCAGTAGAATGCGCGGCCTTTTCCCCCAGTCCAACCCATTCCCTAATTCCTACCATGTACGCGGTCATCGCCACGGGCGGCAAGCAATATCGGGTAACGAAGGACGGCGTGCTGCGCGTCGAGAAGCTCGACGCCGAGCCGGGCAGCACGGTCGAGTTCGGCGAGGTGCTGCTAGTCGGGGAAGGCACGGAGGTCAAGGTCGGCAAGCCCACGCTCAAGGGCGGCAAGGTGCTGGCGACGGTGGTGCGCCACGGCAAGGGTGCCAAGGTGTCGGTGGTCAAGTTCAAGCGTCGCGCGCATTACCTGCGCCAGAAGAACCACCGGCAGCAATATACCGAAGTGAAGGTCACGGAGATCAGCGCGGGCTGAGCTCGCGCTGCTAACGGGCAGGACAGGCATGGCACATAAAAAGGCAGGCGGCAGTACCAAGAACGGTCGCGACTCCCACTCCAAGCGACTCGGCGTCAAGCGCTTCGGCGGCGAGCACGTGCTCGCCGGCAACATCATCGTGCGCCAGCGCGGCACGCTGGTGCGGCCCGGGACGAACGTCGGGGTGGGAACCGACCACACGCTGTTCGCCAAGGTGAACGGCAGAGTTCAGTTCCAGAAGAAGGGCACCGAGCAGCGCACGTACGTGAGCGTGCTGCCGGAGAAGGCTGCGGCGCCCGAGGACACGGCGACGAGCGACAAGGCGTAGAGCCGCTCGAAGGCTGCGAGTCCCCGAAGAACCCCGGCCTTACCGCCGGGGTTTTCGTTTGAGGCTGGAGTAGTACCCATGAGATTCGTCGACGAGGCTCGGCTGCGCGTCCAGGCCGGCAACGGTGGGCGCGGCAGCGCCAGCTTCCGGCGCGAGAAGTTCGTGCCCTTCGGCGGACCGGACGGCGGCGATGGCGGCCACGGAGGCAGCGTCTACCTGCGTGCGGCCTCCGGCATCAATACGCTCGCGGACTTCCGCGTCGAGCGCACGTTCAAGGCCGGTCACGGCGAGCCCGGGGGCAGCAACGATTGCAGCGGCCGTGGGGGCGCCGATCTCTACGTGCCGGTGCCGATCGGTACCCTGGTGCGCGATGCCGATACGCGTGAGGAGATCGGCGACCTGACCGGCGATGGCGAGACGCTGCTGGTGGCGCGCGGCGGCAAGGGCGGCTGGGGCAACCAGCGCTTCAAGTCGAGCACCAACCGCTCGCCCCGGCAGTTCGGTCCGGGCCTGCCGGGGGAGAAGCGCTCGCTGGAGTTCGAGCTCAAAGTGATCGCCGACGTGGGGCTGCTCGGACTCCCGAACGCCGGCAAATCGACGCTCATCCGCGCAGTCTCGGCGGCGCGCCCGAAAGTGGCGGACTATCCTTTTACGACGCTGCACCCGAACCTGGGAGTCGTCGATGTGGGCGAGCACCGCAGCTTCGTGATGGCCGATATCCCCGGACTCATTGCCGGCGCTGCGGACGGCGCGGGCTTAGGGATCCGCTTCCTCAAGCATCTGCAGCGCACGCGGCTGCTGCTGCACCTGATCGACATCGCGCCGCTCGACCCCGCGGCCGACCCGGTGCGGGATGCGCGCGCGATCGTGCAGGAGCTCAGGAAATTCAGCCGCGCGCTCGCGGCCAAGCCCCGCTGGCTGGTGTTGAACAAGCGCGATCTGCTGCCCGATAGGGAAGCCGAGCAGCGCGCACGCTCGATCGTGCGATCGCTACGCTACCGAGGCAGGTGGTTTCTGATCTCGGGCGCAACCGGGCAGGGCACCCGGGAGCTGTGCGCCGCGGTTATGGCGCTTTTGGAGAGGCGCGCTCGCGCGGCACGCGGGCGCGCATCATCTCGAGCAGATGCTGGCGGCGCGCCGCAGGACGCAACTTGAGCGGAGTGGGAATGACCGGGACGGGAATACTGGTCTTGGGGTTCGGGTTCATCGCGGACCTCTAGTGCATCGCGCGGATACGGGCTGCCAGGCGGCTCTTGTGCCGTGCAGCCTTGTTACGGTGAATGATCTGCTTACCTACCAGGGAATCGATGACAGGCACAGCCTTCTGGTAACTGACCCGGGCCGCCTCCTGATCGCCGCCGGTGATCGCAGCCGTCACGGCACGCACCGCCGTTCGCATGCGCGAACGCAGCGCGACGTTTCGGGCCCGGTGCTTCTCAGCCTGGCGGGCGGCCTTTTCGGCGGACCTGGTATTGGCCACGAAATCTCCGTGCTTGCGACCCCCGCGGGTCGCTCGAGGGCCGGTAGTCTGCTGAGCTGACCTGTCCTTGTCAACGCGCCGTCCCTTTGCGACACCCCACGGCGAGAGTGGTTCACATAAACTTGGGCGGCGGCCCTTCCGGGGCGGCCCACGTGATAACTTATTTCCTCAGAATCAGGTACTTAAGGGTACATGCAGCTCGTTCGGGGATTTTCGGCTCTGCCCGGCACCGAGGGAGGCAGTGTGCTCACCATCGGCGCCTACGATGGCCTCCACCTCGGGCACCAGGCGCTGATTGCGCGCGCCGGCGAGGAGGCGACGCTGCGCAGGCAGCCGGCGCTGCTTTTGACCTTCGAGCCGATGCCGCGCGAGTTCCTGAGTCCGCACGACCCACCGGCGCGGCTCACGAGTCTGCGCGAGCGCTGGCGGATCCTCGCCAGCTCACCGGTGACGCACCTGTGGTTGCTGCGCTTCGGCGAGGCATTGCGTAACCTCTCGGCGGGGGAGTTCGCCGAGGTCCTGGCCAAGGCGGCGCGCGCCCGTCACGTGGTGGTGGGCCATGACTTTCGCTTCGCCCGCCACGGCGAGGCGACCGCTCCGGTGCTCGCCGCCGCCGGCGAGCGGCTCGGGTTCGCGGTCGAGGTGCTGTCCCCGGTGATGCTCGACGGGGAGCGCATCAGCAGCAGCGGCGTACGCGCCGCTCTCGCGCGCGGGGAGTTCGCGCGCGCACAGCGCTGGCTCGGGCGCGCGTACTCGATGCGCGGGCGGGTGATCGCGGGCAAGCGGCTGGGCCGGGAGCTCGGTTTCCCGACTGCCAACCTGGCGCTCGCGCGGCGACGCGCCCCGGTTGGCGGGATCTTCGCGGTACGCGTGCGGGGCGTCGCGCCCGGGGCGCTGCCTGGGGTCGCGAGTCTCGGCACCCGCCCGACGATCGGCGGGGTTGAAGCGCTGCTCGAGGCGCATCTGTTCGATTTCTCCGGGGATTTGTACGGCCGGGAGATCGAGGTTGAATTCGTGGCGAAGCTGCGCGAGGAGCGCTGCTTCGAGACCCTGGAGGCGCTCGTCGCGCAGATGCGGCGCGACGCCGACGAGGCCCGGGAGATTCTCGCCGCCGACGCGGCGCAGGCTGGCGACTGAACGGACATGACGGACTACAAGCACACGATCAACCTGCCGCAGACCGAGTTCCCCATGAAGGGGGACCTCGCCCAGCGCGAGCCGGCGATGGTGCGGGCCTGGGAGGAGCGCGGCACATACGCGCGACTGCGGGCGATCGCGCAGGGGCGGCCGCGCTTCGTACTGCACGACGGGCCGCCGTACGCCAACGGCGCGATCCACATCGGGCACGCAGTCAACAAGATTCTGAAGGACGTGGTGGTCAAGTCGCGCTCGCTCGACGGCTTCGATGCCCCCTACATCCCGGGCTGGGACTGCCACGGCCTGCCGATCGAGCTGCAGGTCGAGAAGAAGCATGGCCGTCCGGGACACAAACTCGACGCGCGCGCCTTCCGTGCGGCCTGCCGCGCCTACGCCCAGGAGCAGATCGACCTGCAGCGCACCGACTTCAAGCGCTTAGGGGTCCTCGGCGACTGGGATCGCCCGTATCTCACCATGGCGCCGCGCTACGAGGCGCAGCAGCTACGCGCCTTCGGCCGCATCATCGGCAACGGTCACGTCTACAAGGGCGTGAAGCCGGTGTACTGGTGCCTCGACTGCCGCTCGGCGCTCGCTGAAGCGGAAGTCGAGTATGAGGAGAAGTTCTCGCCGGCGATCGACGTGGCGTTCCGCGTCGTCGATCTGGCGCAGCTTGGGCTTCGCGTCGGCCTCGCGCCCGCGCGGCTCGGCACCGCACCGGTCGACGTCGTCATCTGGACCACGACCCCGTGGACGCTGCCCGCGAACCAGGCGGTGGCGCTGCGCGCGGAGTTTCAGTACGCGTTGGTCGAGGCAGCCCGCGACGGCGAGCCCGATCGGCGCGGTGAGCGGCGGCTGATCGTCGCCTCCGAGCTGCTCGAGTCGTGTCTGAAGCGCTATGGCATGAGAGAGGTTGCGGTGCTGGCGCGCTTCGAGGGCCGCGCGCTCGAGGGCCTGCTGCTCGCGCACCCGTTCCAGGAGCGTGAGGTGCCGGTCATCCTCGGCGAGCATGTGACGCTCGAGGCCGGAACGGGGGCCGTGCACACGGCTCCCGGGCATGGCCAGGAGGACTTCGCCGTCGGGCAGCGCTACGGGCTCCCGGTCGTCAATCCGGTGGGGAGCGATGGGCGTTTCCTGCCCGGCACGCCGCTGGTTGCGGGGCTCAGGGTGGACGAGGCGAACCCCGTGATCATCGAGACGCTCGAGCGCGGTGGCCGATTGCTGCACCAGGAGACCGTGCTGCACAGCTACCCGCACTGCTGGCGTCACAAGACTCCGGTGATCTTCCGCGCAACGCCCCAGTGGTTCATCAGCATGGAGCAGCAGGGACTGCGCGCCCATACGCTGCGCGACATCCGCGGCGTCCGCTGGACGCCGGCGTGGGGCGAGCAGCGCATCACCGGCATGATCGAGAGCCGGCCGGACTGGTGTATCTCGCGCCAGCGCACCTGGGGGGTGCCGATTCCGCTGTTCGTGCACCGCGAGAGCGGAGCGCTCCATCCACGCACTCAGGAGCTGATCGAGGCGGTGGCGGCCCGTGTCGAGCAGGGCGGGATCGACGCCTGGTTCGCGCTCGCACCCGAGGAGCTGCTCGGCGCGGACGCCGCGCAGTACGACAAGGTGAGCGACGTCATGGACGTTTGGGCCGACTCGGGCCTGTCGTTCGAGTGCGTCGGCGTGGAGCGCCCCGAGGTGGCGGCGCCCGTCGACCTCTACCTCGAGGGCTCCGATCAGCACCGCGGCTGGTTTCACAGCTCGCTGCTCATGTCGGAGGCCCTGTACGAGCGGGCCCCCTACCGCGGCGTGCTGACCCACGGCTTCACCGTGGATGAGAAGGGCCGCAAGCAGTCGAAATCCCTGGGTAACGTGGTCGCGCCGCAGAAAGTCATGAACACGCTCGGTGCGGATGTGTTGCGGCTGTGGGTCTCGGCGACCGACTACGCGAACGAGATGAGCGTTTCGGACGAGATCCTCAAGCGCATGGCGGATTCCTACCGCCGCATGCGCAACACGCTGCGGTTCCTGCTCGGCAATCTCGCCGGCTTCGACCCGGCGCGTCACGCGCGCCCCATCGAGGAGCTGGTCGCCCTCGACCGCTGGGTGCTGGCGAGGAGCGCGGCGCTGCAGGCGGAAGTGCTCGAGGCGTATCGCGCCTACACGTTTCATCTCATCTACCAGAAGGTTCATAATTTCTGCAGCGTCGATCTCGGCAGCTTCTACCTCGACGTCATCAAGGACCGGATGTACACCACGCCCACGGACGGTGCCGCGCGCCGCTCGGCGCAGACTGCGATCTACCACGTCGCCGAGAGCATGGTCCGCTGGCTCGCGCCCATCCTGTCGTTCACGGCCGAGGAGGCCTGGCCGCACCTGCCGGGAACGCGTGCCGAGTCGGTGTTTCACAGCACCTGGCACGCGCTGCCAGCGCTCCCGCCGGCGACCGTCGACTGGGATGCGTTGCTCAGGCTGCGCAGCGATGTGACGCGCGAGCTGGAGAGGCTGCGCGATGCCGGGGCGATCGGAGCGCCGCTGGACGCTACGGTCGAGGTCTTCTGCCTGCCCGAGCACGTCGCGACGTTCGGCTCGCTCGGGGAGGAGCTGCGGTTCCTGTTCATCACTTCCGAGGCACGCGTGCACGAGGTGAGTGCCGCGCCCGCATCCGCCGTGGCCGCAGTCAACACCGGGCGCGCCGGCGTTTGGATCAGCGTAGCTCCAAGCCGCGATCCCAAGTGCGTACGCTGCTGGCACCGCCGGCCGGACGTCGGCAGCGTCCCCCGGCATCCGCAGCTGTGCAGCCGCTGCGTCGGCAACATCGAAGGTCCCGGCGAGCACCGGCGCTTCGTATGATCGGGGAATCGGCCCCCCAGGCAGGCGCACGATCTGTCCCGAGGCAGCTGCCGGTGGCGGCGAGCGGCTGGCGCTGGCTGCCGGTCGCGCTGCTGGTGATAGTGCTCGACCAGGCGGCGAAGGCCTGGATGGTGCATCATTTCGTCCTGTTCGAGCGCATACATGTGCTGCGGGTGCTTGACATCACTCTGACCTACAATACGGGCGCGGCTTTCAGTCTCCTGGCGGAGGCTTCGGGCTGGCAGCGCTGGCTGTTCGTACTGCTCGCGGCGGCGGTGAGCGTGACGCTGCTCGTGTGGCTGCGGCGCCTGGCCGCCGCGGTTCACGCCCTGCTGTGCTGCGCGCTGTCGCTCATCATCGGCGGGGCGCTCGGCAACCTGATCGACCGTGTGCGCACCGGCCGGGTCGTCGATTTCATCCACTTCCACTGGGGTTACCACTACTTCGCGGCGTTCAACCTGGCCGATTCGGCCATCACCCTGGGCGCTGCGTTGCTGCTGCTGGACGCGTGGCGCGAGGGCCGCGGTCAGCGCGGAGGACGCGCCTGATGCAACTGCTGCTCGCCAACCCACGCGGCTTCTGCGCCGGCGTCGACCGCGCCATCGAGATCGTCGAGCGGGCGCTGGAGCTGTTCGGAGCGCCCATCTACGTGCGCCACGAGGTGGTCCACAACCGCTACGTCGTCGAGCGGCTGCGCGGGCTCGGCGCGATCTTCGTCGAGGAGCTCGCCGAGGTGCCCTCGGGCGCGACCGTGATCTTCTCCGCGCACGGCGTGTCGCGCGCGGTCGAGGCGGAGGCACAGCAGCGCGCCCTGACGGTGTTCGACGCCACCTGCCCACTGGTCACCAAGGTGCACATGGAGGTGCAGCGCTACGCGCGCGAGGGGCGCGACGTGATCCTGATCGGGCACGCCGGGCACCCGGAGGTCGAGGGGACGCTGGGGCGCTTCGATACGGCGAGCGGCGGACGCATGCACCTGGTGCAGAACGCCGCCGACGCCGCGGCCCTCCCGGTGCGCGATCCTGCGCGCCTGGCGTTCGTCACCCAGACGACGCTGTCGGTGGATGACACGGCGGAGATCGTCGCCGCGCTGCGCGCGCGCTTCCCGGGGCTGGCCACGCCGCGACGCGAGGACATCTGCTACGCCACGCAGAATCGCCAGGACGCCGTCAAGAAGCTGCTCGAGAGTTGCGACGTGCTGGTGGTCGTGGGCTCGCGCGCCAGCTCCAACGCCAACCGGCTGCGCGAGCTCGCCGACCGTGCCGGCATTCCCGGCTACCTGGTCGACGGACCGGAAGACATGCACGCCGAATGGTTCACCGGCAAGCGTACCGTCGGCGTGACCGCGGGCGCTTCCACCCCGGAGCTGCTGGTGCGCCAGGTGATCGAGCGGCTCGGACAGTGGGGCGCGGAAATGCCGCACGAGGTCGTCGGGCGCGAGGAGCGGGTGCTGTTCACGCTGCCGCGCGAGCTGCGGCGCGAGCCGGGGAGGTGACCGAGCCGATCCGGCCCGAGGAAATTGCGCACCGGGGCATGATCACACTGTCGATCATGCTCGCCACCGTCATCCAGGCGATCGACGGCACCATCGCCAACGTCGCCCTGCCGCACATGCAGGGGAATCTTTCCGCCTCGCAGGACCAGATCGCCTGGGTCCTGACCTCCTACATCATCGCCGCCGCCATCGCCACGCCGCTCACCGGCTGGCTCACCGACCGTTTCGGACTCAAGTCCGTGTTCCTGGTCTCCATCGCCGGGTTCACCGCGGCGTCGGTGCTGTGCGGCCTGGCGGACTCGCTGACGCAGATCGTGCTCGCCCGCACGCTGCAGGGCTTTCTCGGCGCCGCGCTGGTGCCGCTGTCGCAGGCGGTGCTGCTCGACATCAACCCGCCCAGTCAGCACGGCCAGGCCATGGCGATGTGGGGAGTCGGCGTGATGGTCGGCCCGATCCTCGGGCCGACGCTCGGCGGCTGGCTGACCGACACCTGGAGCTGGCGCTGGGTGTTCTTCATCAACGTGCCGATCGGCGCGCTCGCGTTCTACGGCGTCGGGCGCTACATCCTGCGGCGTGCGCCTCTGCGGCGGCAGCGCTTCGACCTGTTCGGCTTCGTGACCCTGAGCCTCGCCCTCGGCGCGCTGCAGCTGCTGCTCGATCGCGGGCAAACCAACGACTGGTTCGCCGCCGACGAGAGCTGGGTGGAGCTGGTGGTGATGCTGGCGAGCTTCGCGTACTTCGTGGCGCACACCGCGCTCACGCCCGCCGGGCGCTCGTTCTTCGACTACCGCATGCTGCGCAACTCCAACTACGTCTCCGGCGCGGTGCTGATCTTCTTCGTGGGCGCGATATTGTTTGCGACGCGGGCGCTGATTCCGACCATGCTGCAGACGCTGTTCGATTACCCGGTGACGCTCGCCGGCCTGGTCACCGCCCCGAGCGGTATCGGCACCATGCTGGCGATGCTGGTGGTCGGACGGCTGGTAGGCAGGCTCGACGTGCGGCTGCTGGTGGCGGTGGGGTTCGGGGTCACCGCGCTGTCGCTGTGGCAGATGATGCAGTACAACCTCGACATCACCCAGAGCGCCATCGTCTGGCCGGGCGTCATCCAGGGGATCGGTGTGGGGCTGGTGTTCGTGCCGCTGAGCGCGGCGACCTTCGCCACGCTGCCGCCGGACATGCGCGCCGAGGGGACCGCGATCTACAGCCTGGCGCGCAACATCGGCAGCGCGGTCGGCATCGCGCTGGTGCAGGTGCTGCTGGTGCGCAATACGCAGCGTGCGCACGCCGGCCTGGTCGCGAACCTCACCGCCGCCAACCCCGACGCGCATCACGGCGCCGCCGCACTCGCCTTCAACCTGGCGCACACCCACGATGTCGCGCTGCTCGACAGCCTGGTCACGCGCCAGGCCGAGATGATCGCCTACCTCGATGACTTCATGTTCATGCTGGCGCTGACGCTGCTCGCGCTGCCGCTGCTGCTGCTGCTGCGCCCGACCCGCGCAGCGACGCCGGTTGCCATGGACCCTAACGCTCTCGAGTAGCCGGCGCGTACAGCGACTTCTTGAGCTTCCAGCGCTTGTGCGACCAGGGCCAGTCGGCGGGAGCGGCGCGGATCTGCTCCTCGACCAGGCGCGCGTAGCGCTCGGTGAGCGTGCTGCCCGGCGCCGGCAGCAACGGCTGGAATTCCATCTCGTAGTAGCCGCGCGCCGTGCGCCGCATGGCGATGAAGAACGCCGGAAAGCGCGTCACTCGCGAGATCTCCTCCGGTCCCATGTAGAAGGCGGTGTCGCGGTTCAGGAACCGCGTCCAGTACTTGTGCTCGCTGGTGGTCGGCTCCTGGTCGGCCACCATGGCCACGGCGCGCACCACATCGCGCCGCTTGAGGATGTCGGCGAGCAGCTCCTTGGCGGGCACCAGGCGGCTGCCGAAGCGCGAGCGCAGGACCTTCATCTCGCGCTCCGCCCACGGATTCACCAGCGGCTTGTACGCCGCATCCAGCGGGTAGCCGAGCTCGACCGACAGTGCCAGCAGCATCCACTCCCAGTTGCACTGATGCGCAGCGACCAGCAGCACCGGCTGGCCGCGCGCGAGCAGCGCCTGCGGCGCCTCGAGATTGACGATGCGCACCCGCCGGCGGATCTCGTCCGGGGAGAAGGAGGCGGACTTGATCAATTCGACCAGCATCTGCGCGTAGCCCCGGTAGTAGCTGCGCATCACCGCGCGCAGCTGCGCGGCGTCGAGCTCGGGGAACGCCCGCACCAGCCCATTGCGCACCAGCGCTTCGCGGTAGCGCACCACGCGGAACGCCAGCCAGCCGACGCCGGCGGCGAAGCCGTACAGCAGCCCCAACGGCAGGCGCGACAGCAGCCGCACCCACCACGCGGGCCGCGCGGCGGCGGCCGGCGCGGCTGGGGAGGCGGCGTTCGTGTTGTCCGGCGAAACCTCGGGCGGCATTGCGCCGTTAGTTTACCGGGGCGTCGATTTGCCGGGGCCGTCAGTTCGCCGGGTGCGGCTGCGCGGGCGGGACGGGCGGCTGGGGCTGCGCGATCAGCACGCGGCCGAACTTCGGGGCGAGCCAGCGCTCGATGTCGTCGATCAGCGTGAAGGCCGCCGGCACGATGACCAGCGTCAGCGCGGTCGAGGTGATGAGGCCGCCGATGACCGCGATCGCCATTGGCGCGCGGAACTCCTTGTCGCCGCCGAGTCCGAGCGCGACCGGCAGCATGCCGGCCACCATGGCGACCGTCGTCATCACGATCGGCCGGGCGCGCTTGTGGCCGGCCTCGAGGATGGCGGTCAACCGGTCCTTGCCGGCGCGCATTTCCTCGATCGCGAAGTCGACCAACAGGATGGAGTTCTTGGCGACGATGCCCATCAGCATGAGGAAGCCGATCATCACCGACAGCGACAGCGAGTTGCCGGTGATCGCCAGCGCCACCACCGCGCCGCCGATCGACAAGGGCAGTGCCGACAGGATCGTGATCGGCTGCAGCACGCGCGCGAACAGCAGCACCAGCACGGCGAACACCATCAGCACGCCGGTGATCATGGCCAGCAGGAAGTTGGTGAACAGCTCGTTCATGTACTTGGCGTCGCCCACATCGACCAGGCGTACGCCCCGGGGCAGGTGCGCCATCGTCGGCAGCGCGTGGATCTTGGCCATTGCGGTGCCGATCGTGGCACCGTTGTTGAGGTCGGCCTCGATCATGAGGCGCCGGCTCTGGTTATAGCGCCGCACGCGCGTCGGCCCCTCGCCGAAGCTGATGTCGGCGACCGCCTTGAGCGGCACGCTGGTGCCGCTCGCGGTCGGTACCGGCAGGTTCTCGAGCGTCGCCAGGCTCTTGCGGCTGCTCTCGAGGAGGCTGACGCGGATCGGCACCTGGCGATCCGACAGTGAGAATTTGGCGCTGAACTGGTCGAGATCCCCGAGGGTAGCGATGCGGATCGTGTCGCTGATGCTCTCGACGGTGACGCCGAGCTGGGATGCCAGATCGAGGTGCGGTCGCACCAGGATCTCCGGGCTCGGCAGGTCGTTGTCGATGCGCGAGTTACGCAGCACCGAGAGGCCCCCCATCTCGTCGACCACCTTGTGGGCGGTCGCGTAGGTGAGCTGTGGGTCGTCGCCGGTGATGTAGAAGACGATGTCGCTGCCGCCGTTGCCGCGGAAGAAGTGCACCTGCGCATCGGGGATCACCCGCAGGAGCTTGAGCACCCGGTCCTCGAACTGCCGCTGCGTCACGTGGCGCTGCTTGGCGGGTATCAGCGCGATGTCGAGCTCGGCGGAGCGGACGCCCTCGTCATTGTTGCCGATCGACTCGACCACGTCGGCGACCTCGGGCTGGCGGGCTATGATGCGGTAAGCGGTCGCCGAGGCTGCCGAGGTCTCCTCGAGCTGCACACCCGGCGGCAGCTCGATGTGCAGCGCGGAGGAGCCGAGGTCGTCCTCGGGCACGAAGGATTTGGGGATCAGCATGAGCCCCACGATCGACAGCGCGAAGAATGCGGCGCCTGCGGCTACCGTTTTCCAGCGGTGGCGCGCGCACCAGCTGAGCACGCGCAGGTACCAGCGCGTCACCGGCCCGTCGGTGTGGTGGGGCATGCTGTCTGACTTGAGGGTGTAAGCGGCGATCACCGGGGTGATGAGCCGCGCCACCAGCAGTGAGAAGAACACCGCCGCCGCGACCGTCAGGCCGAACTGGATGAAGTATTGCCCGGTGATGCCGCCCATGAAGCTCACCGGCAGGAATACCGCGATGATGGTCGAGGAGGTCGCGACCACCGCGAGCCCGATCTGGTCGGCCGCATCGAGCGCCGCCTGGAAGCCGCTCTTGCCCATGCGCATGTGGCGCACGATGTTCTCGATCTCGACGATGGCATCGTCGACCAGCACGCCCGCCACCAGCGACAGCGCCAGGAGACTGATGGAGTTGAGGGTAAAGCCCATCCAGCTCATGAACGCGAAGGTCGGAATCGCCGACAGCGGGATGGCGAGCGCCGAGATCATCGTTGCGCGCATATCGCGCAGGAACAGCCATACGACCAGCACCGCGAGCAGCGACCCCTCGATGAAGGCGCTGAGCGCCGAATGGTACGTCTCCTTGGTGTAGTCGACCGTGGTGAAGATCTGCTTCATCTCCACCTCGGGGTTCTCCTTGCGGATCTTGGCGAGCTCGGCCTGCACGTTGTCGTAGACCGTAACGTCCGAGGAGCCCTTGGTCTTGGTCACCCCGAAGGTGGTGGCGGGGCGTCCGTTGAGGCGCGCGAGCGTGCGGATTTCGCCCACGCTGTCGCTCACGTCCGCGAGGTCCGAGAGCCGCGCGAAGCGCCCCCCGGGCAGCATGATCTGGGTGTCGCCGAGTGCCGCAGCGGTGCGCGCCCCGCCGAGCACGCGGATCGCCTGCTCGCCGCCACCGAGCTGCGCCCGCCCGCCGGGCGAATCGAGGTTGAGGTTGCGCAGCTGGTCGTTGACCTGAACGGCCGTGATGCCGAATGCCTGCATGCGCGCCGGATCGAGCTCGACGCGGATCTCGCGGTTGACACCGCCACCGCGCTGCACCTGCGCGACACCGGCAACGCCGAGCAGCCGCTTGGTGATCGTGTTATCGACGAACCAGGACAGCTCCTCCTCGGTGAGCGTGCTCGAGCTGACGCCGTAGTAGACGATCGGTGGGCCGTCGGTATCGACGCGCTGCACTACCGGCTCCTGGATGGTCTGCGGCAGCTGCGAGCGCACCTTGGAAACCGCGTCGCGCACGTCGGCGACCGCGCGGTCTATCGGCGTGCCGATGTTGAACTGGATCGAGATGTTGGCCTCGCCCTCGGGCGCCCACGAGGTGATGTTGTCGATGTTGCCGATGCCGGCGACGGCGCCCTCGACCTTCTGGATGACCTGCGTTTCCAGGTCCTGCGGCGATGCGCCCGGCTGCGCGATCGTGACGTTCACCAGCGGAAACGAGATGTCGGGGTTCAGCGTGATGGGCAGCCGGATGAACGCCGCGATGCCCATGAAGAACAGCACCACGAACAGCACCACCGGCGGCAGTGGATGCCGGATGGCCCATGCGGACATGTTTCTCATGGCGGCGGCTGCGATACGTCGGTGGTGACGGTCACCGCTTCGCCTTCGCGCAGGAAGCCGCCGGCGGTCCTGACCACGCGCTCATTGCCGGTGAGGCCCGAGGCGATGACCACGCCGTCCGCGGAGGTATCGGCGACGCGCACCGCGTGCCGTGTCGCGTGGCCCTGAGCGTCGACGACGTACACGTAGCTGCCGCTGTCGTCGGAGAACACCGCGGTGTTCGGCAGCACCGGCCGGCGCGCCTTGGCGATGGTTACCTCGGCGCGGGCGAAGGCGCCCGGGCGCAGCGCGGGATCCGGCTCGAGCGCGATGCGAATGTCGCCCAGGCGGGTCAGTGGATCGATGACCGCGCCGAGCAGCCGCACGTGACCCTGGAAGGGGCGCGCCAGCCCGGTCAGGTACACCGTAGCGGTCTGACCGACCTTGACCTGCGCGAGATCCTGCTCGGCGATCTGGCCGCGCATCTCAACCTCACCGCCGCTCGCCACGCGGAACAGCGCATCGCCACCGGGATTTGCGATCTGGCCGACTTCCGCGCGACGGGTCAGCACCGTGCCGGCGATCGGCGCCGTCACGCGCGTGCGGGTGAGGCGCGCCTGGGCCTCCGCGAGCTGGGCAGCGGCGACCTTGACGTTGGCGGCATCGGTCACCGCGGTGGCGCGCCGCTTCTCGATGTCCTCCGCAGACAGTGCGCCGGCGGCCTGGACGCCGAGCGCGCGCTTGTATTCCGCCGCTGACAGATCAGCCGTAGCGCGGGCGTACTCGAGAGAGGCCGCGAGGCGATTGACCTGGGGGATCATCACCGAGTCGTCGAGCTTCGCGAGCAGCTGTCCTTTCTGCACGTGGTCACCCGCCTCGACGTACACGCCCACGATGCGCGCGGTGTCGCCCTCGTTGGCGATCGGCATGTCATAACGGGCAGCAATTGCCCCGGTAAAGCTCACGCTTGCGGTGACGTCCTTCATCACCGGTGCCATGACGGTGACGAGGGGGACCTCCTCCTGGTGCATGAGGGGGGTCACGTGGGGCTTGCGGCCCAGCAGCATGAACGAGGCGGAGGCGGCGAGCAGCGCAACCAGCACCACCCCCGCCGGGAGCAGCCACTTGCGCGCGGGGCTCTCCCGCGACGGGCCCGCGGCAGCAGGCCCCAGCGGCGCTGCGGCTGCGGGGGCCTCAGGGACCGGCACGCGGTCGAAGCCGAGGCGATCGCGCCCGATCCAGGTGACGTGCTCGTCCTGGGACTCGGGGCTGATGTGTTCCGGGTTCGTTCCCACTCGGAAGCTCCCTGGTAATCAGACGGGCCGGCAAGCCGGCAGGCGCGTCAGGTAAGGCTCAGGCCACGTCAGGCTTAGAGCCGCTGCCTCGCGCAGAAGTTTAAACGGTCCGTCCTGCAATCTCTGTACGGAAGCGCCCAACAGACACCGACGGGCGACGGGGCGATCCGGCTACCGACCAACACCGCCGCCGGCGGCGGCCGCCGCGCGGAAAGCGGTGCCGGGAAGAGGACTCGAACCTCCGACCCGCGCATTACGAATGCGCTGCTCTACCAACTGAGCTATCCCGGCGCGGGCGCGGATTCTACAGTTTTTTCCGCAGCCGGATCACCAGCTCGATGCCGGCCACCTCGGTCCCGGGAGGGGGCGGTGGCAGGCGGCTGAACTCGACCTCCGGCACCGGCACGTCGATCAGAGCCCCGCTCGTCAGGTCGTGGAAGTGGTAGTGCGGGTCGACGTTGGAATCGAACCAGGCCCGCGAGCCGTCGACCGAGAGCTGGCGGATCAGCCCATGCTCGGCGAACAGGTTGAGGGTGTTGTAGACCGTTGCTTTCGAGATACGCGCCCCGGAGGCACGGAGATTCGCGAGGATCTGCTCGGCCGACAGATGCTGGGGCGCAGACAGGAGGAGCGCCGCGATCCGCACCCGCTGGGCGGTCGGGCGGATGCCGCAGCGGGTCAGGCTGCTCTCGCTCGTCGCGGCCGAAACCAAGGCGGCGTTCATAGGACCGATCCACGCATAACCCGAGCCAGTATACCGGGCCGCCAGGTCTATCGACATCAGTGCGCCGGGACGGCGCTTACGCCCCCCTTGCCCGGCTTGACCAGGAGCAAGAGCGGAAGCAGTCCCAGGAAGACCACCGCCAGGAGCTTGAAGTCGTCCAGGTAGGACAACAGGGTCGCCTGCTGAATGACCGTCTGGTAGATGCTCGCCAGCGTCGTCGGCGCATCCGGCGTGCTGCCGAGCGCGTGCGCCACGCTCTGTGCGTAGTCCGGGTAGGAGGGATTCAGTCCCTGCAGCTGCCCGACCAAGCGGCTCTGATGGAAGTCCTCGCGGCGCGTGAGCAGGGTGGAGCAGCAGGCCACTCCGAGGCTGCCGCCGAAGTTGCGCGCCAGATTGATGAGCGCCGAGGCGTTGTTGGTCTTGCCCGGCGGGATGTCGCGGAAGGCCAGCTGGTTGATCGGCAGGAAAAGGAACGCGAGCGAAGCCGACTGCAGCACCCGCATCCACACCAGCGTTGTGTACGAGGCATCCAGGTACAGGTTGGTCATGGCCAGCATGCTCGCGCCACCGACGATCAGGCCGACCGCAGCCAGCAGCCGCAGATCCACCTTGTTGATGAGGCGTCCCACCACCGGCATCAGCACGATCGTCATCAGGCCGCCCGGGGAGAGCACCAGGCCGGCGTCCACCGCGCGGTAGCCCATCAGCTGCTGGGTGAGCGAGGGGAGCAGGAAAGTGCTGCCGAACAGCATGAAGCCGAGCATCAGCATCAGGACGAAGGTGACCGCGAAATCGGGGCTCTTGAACAGGCGCAGGTCGACCATCGGGTTGTCGTGATGGAGCTCCCGCCAGATGAGCAGTACGAATGCCGTCGCGGAGATGACCACGAGCGTCGTGATCAGCGTCGAGCTGAACCAGTCGGACTCCTGGCCGCGGTCGAGCACCACCTGCAGGCTGCCGAGGCTCAGGGCCACAAAGCCGAAGCCGAGCAAGTCGATCGAGAACGATCGGGGCGGGCGAGCGGCGGCGCCGCGTTCCTTGACCACCGCCTGGACCAGAAGCAGCAGCACCGCGCCGACCGGCACGTTGATCAGGAAGATCCAGCGCCACTCGTAGTTGTCGGTGATCCACCCGCCGAGCGTCGGTCCGATGATGGGCGCGACGACCGCCGCAATCCCGTAGAACGCAGACGCCATGCCGCGCTTCTCCGGCGGGAAGCTGTCGGTGAGGATGGCCTGCCCGACCGGCTGCAATCCGCCGCCGGTCGCACCCTGGAGCGCCCGCAGCACGATCAGGGTCGGCAGGTTCGGCGCCAGCCCGCAGAGCAGCGATGTGACGGTGAACCCCGTGATGCAGGTGAGGAACAGGCGCTTGCGGCCGAAGGTGTTCGCGAGCCAGCCGGAGATCGGCATGATGATGGCGTTGGTGACGAGATAGCTCGTCAGCACCCAGGTGGATTCATCCTGGCTCGAGGACAGCGAGCCGGCGATATGCGGCAGCGCCACGTTGGCGATGGAGATGTCCATGATCTCCATGAACGCCGCCATCGCCACCACCGGGGCGATCAGCCAGGGAGTAACCGCGGCGGCGGGGACGCGCGCGGCGACCGCATTCACGGCTGGCCCCGCTGCGAGCCCCGCTGTGCGGTCGACGGCGACGCCTTGAGCGTGCCGTGGTCGAGGTTGGCGGCGAGAATCTCGTTGATCGCGGCGTCGGCGCCGGCGTCCTGATCGGCGTAGACGTTGGTGTCGAGCGCGGCCGGCCACGAGGGCTGCTTCGAGAGAGCGGCGCCGCGCTGGTCGGTCACGTCGACGTTGATGTCGGCCGACAGCCCGAGGAAAAGCGGATGCGCCTCGAGCTCCTGCGGCTCGAGCCCGATGCGTACCGGCAGCCGCTGCACGATCTTGATCCAGTTGCCGGTGGCGTTCTGCGCCGGCAGCACGGCGAGCGAGCTGCCGGTACCGGCGGTGAGTCCGAGCACGCGGCCGTGGTAGGGCACATGCGAGCCGTACATGTCGACCGACACCTTGACCGGCTGGCCGATGCGCAGCCCGGCGAGCTGGTTCTCCTTGAAGTTGGCGTCGATCCACACGGACTCGACCGGCAGGATGGCCAGCATCTCGGTCGCGGGCGTCACCTGCTGCCCGAGCTGCACGCCACGGCGCACGACGTAGCCCGAGACCGGCGCGAGCACTTTGGTGCGCGTCTCGGCGAGCCACGCGTTGCGTAGCGCCGCCTCCGCCTGCATCACGCGCGGGTGGGTGGCCGGGGTCGTGCCGGTAATGGCCGCGCGGGTGCTCTCGAGCGTAGCCTCGGCCTGCTGGAGAGCGGCGCGCGCGCTGCGCACCGTGTTCTGCTCGTGCTGCAGCGTTTCCTGCGACACCCCGTGGACCGCGATCAGCGGATGGTCGCGCTCGACGTCCTCGTTCGCCTGTGCGAGCGCCACCTGTTGGGTCTGGACGATGGCGGCATCGCGCGTGGCTTCCGCAAACAGCTGCGCCACGTCGCGCACCGTCTGCGCGAGATTCGCCTTGGCCTGCGCGAGCGCCACCTGGGCGTCGCGCGGGTCGAGCTGCACCAGCACCTCGCCGCGACGCACGAACTGCGTCTCGTCGGTGTTGATGGCGATCACGGTGCCCGACACCTGCGGGGTGAGCCGCACCAGGTTGCCGTTGACGTAGGCGTCGTCGGTGGTGACGTGGCCGCGGGCGACGAACAGGTAATACAGCCCGGCGACGATCGCGACGAGCAGCACCACCCCGAGGAGAATCAGCGGCCGCCTGCTCGGGGCGGCAGCGGCGGGGCCGGCACCCTGACCGGCAGAGGCGGCAGCCTGTGCGGCCGGGGCCGGAGCCTGTGCGGCGGGGGCGCCGGACTGGCGGTTATCCTGTGCGTCACTCATGGCTTTCTCCTGACGTACCGCCAGTCGTTGCGGGACTTGCGGGCGTCGGCATGGCGGCGGCGAGCGCCGCAGGATCCCGGGGCGCGTTCCACCAGCCGCCGCCGAGCGCGCGAAACAGCGCGGCGGTGTCGGTGAAGCGCTGGACGTCGGCCTGCACCTCGGTGAGGGCGGCGTCCTGATACTGCTGCTCGGCGGTCAGCACCTGCAGCTCGGTGTATTTGCCGGCGCGGTACTGCTCGAGCGCCAGGTCGCGGTTGGCGCGTGCGGCATCGAGCGCCACGGTGTGCGCGCTGTAGCCGGCGGCATCATGCTCGAGCCCCTGCAGCGCATTCGCCACCTCGACCAGGGCGCCAATGACGGTCGAGCGGTAGCTGGCGAGCGACTGGCGATAGCGCTCCTCGGCCTCATGCTGGCGCGCGGCCAGCGTGCCGCCGTGAAACAGCGGCGCGGTGGTGCTCAGGCCCACGGACCAGATGCCCCCCGGGCGGGTGAGGAAATCGCTGAGCGAGCTGGTCTGCTGCGCGTACTGGGCCGTGAGGCTGAGCGAGGGGAAGCGCGCGGCTTGCGCGACGCCGATGTTGGCGCTCGCCTCGTGCAGCGAATCTTCGGCGGCGAGGATATCGGGCCGCTGGCGAACCAGCGTCGAGGGCAGGGACAGCGGCAGCTGCGCCGGCAGCGTGAAGTCATGGAGCGACAGCGGCGGCATGGTGAACTCATCCGGGGTCTTGCCGCACAGCTGCGCCAGCGCGTTGCGGTACGTGTCGCGCTGCTGCTCGAGCCCCGGGAGGGTGGCGCGCAGGTTCTCGAGCTGCGTCTGCGCCTGCAGCGTGTCGCTGCGGGTGATCTTGCCGGCGTTCTCGAGCGTGCTGGTGAGCTGGTACTGCGACTCGAGCTCGTCCGCCAGCGCCCGCGTGACTTCGATCTGCGCTTGCGCGGCCGCGTAGTCGAACGCGGTGATCACCGTCTGATCGACCAGCGTCACGTAGGTGTTGAGTGCCTGGTCGCGCGCCACCGCCGTGGCCGCGCGCTGCGACTCGACCTGGCGGCGCGTCTGGCCGAAGGGATCGAGGTTGTAGGCGAGCTCAGGGCCCAGCTCAAACTGGTTGCCGGTTACGTCGAGCGCGTTGAGCGGGCCGTAGAAGTAGCTGCCGTTGAGGTGCGCCCGCGCGATCTGCCCGGTGGCATCGATCTGCGGCAGCTGCGTGCCGGCGACTGCCTGGAGCTCGTACTGCGCCGCCTTGAGTCCGTGGCGCGCCGCCTCGAGGTCCGGGTTGCCGGCGAGCGCCATGCGCACCAGGCGATCGAGATTGTCCGAGTGGAACAGCCCGTACCAGCCGTCGGCGACGTCGGCGCCGTAGGTCACGCTGCGCGTGGCGGTCGGGGCGGGCGTCGAGTGCACGTAGCCGCCGGCCGGCGGCTCGGGGCGCGTGAAGCTCGGACCGAGCGTGCAGCCCACAGCGAGGATTCCGGCGCTCACGGCCGCGAGAGCGTTGCGTATGTTCATGCAGAGTCTCCGGGCGGTGGTTTGCCTGCGGTGGACCGCTTGCGCCTGCGGCGGCGCGGTGCGTCGAGCACCGCCAGCCTCGGCGCGACAGCGAACGCCGCCGCCGGCTTCGGTCCCACGGCCTCCTGCAGGTGCAGCAGCAGCCGCTGCAGCAGCGAGATGAGCGTGTCGATCTCGTGGTGCGAGAACGGCCCGACCAGCCGGTTGAGCAGCTCCAGCAGGACACGCTTGGCGCTGAGCGCCTGGCGCCGTCCGGCCGGAGTGATGGCGATCTCGACCGCGCGGCGATCGCGGCGGCTGCGCTGGCGGCGCGCCAGGCCGCGCCGCTCGAGTGAGTCCACGACGCGGGTGAGGGCGCCCATGTCGTGTCCGATCTGGGCGCTCAGCTCGGTCGCCGAGATGTGCTGCTGCTGCGCCAGGCACACGAGTGCCTGCCATTCCGTGAAGGAGATGTCGAGCGACTCGAAGCGCTGCTCGGCGACCTGGGTCATGAGGACGCCGCAGCGCTTCACCAGGTAGCCGACGCTGTTTTCTGCGTTCAGCGAGTCGAGTTTGTAATAGGGCTCGCGCATGGTTGCTCCGGCGATATTTGCCGGAAAGATATTTGCTCAAGCAAATATTGTCAAGAGGGGGCATGGAACGGCAGCCGTCCGTATCTCGCACGGCCGGGCGTCAGCCGCGCACCGACTGGGCGGTCAGACGAGCTTGGCCTGCAGGTGCTGCGCGAGCTCGGCGATGGTCGGGAAGTCGAACAGCTCGGTCAGGTCGACCTTGCCGGGGTACTCGCGGTCGATGTGCTCGTGGATCTCGATGAGCTTGAGAGAGCTCGCGCCCACCTCGAACAGGTTGTCGTGGATGTCGATGCGCTTGCCGGCGAGCACCAGGTCGCAGATATTCTTGAGCCGGGTCTCGATGTCGCTGCGGCTGCCGGCCTCGGGGCCGCGCTGCGCGGCGCGCAGCGCCGCCAGCTCCGCGAGCTCGGCGGCGAATTCGCCGTCGGCGTAGCTTTCCTCGAGCACATGCCGCTGGATCTTGCCGCTGGTGGTCTTCGGGATGCGCTTCACCGGCACCACCTCCGCGACCTCGAGCCCGGTCTGCTCGTTGATGAGCCGCGTCACCTGGGCGGCGAGCGGCAGGAACTCAGGTATGCCGCCGCGGTGCAGCACGAACACCACCAGCTGCTCGGTCTCGGCCCCAGGGGCGCGCACTCCGGCGGCGGCCACCTTACCAAGCTCGAGTCCCGGCGCGCGCTGCGCGATCGCCTCGAGGTCATGCGGGTAGTAGTTCTGGCCGTTGACGAAGATGATCTCCTTGGCGCGCCCCGAGATATAGAGGTCGCCGCCGTGCATGAGGCCCAGGTCGCCGGTGCGCAGCCAGCCGTCGGCGGTGAACGCGGCGGCATTCGCCTGCGGGTCCTCGAAGTAGCCGCGCGTCACGTTGTCGCCGCTGATGTGCACGTGGCCGATGCGCCCGGCGGGCAGCTCCCGGTCGTCCTCATCGGCGATGCGCACGCGGCAGTAGGGGATCGCCCGGCCTTCCGAGATCAGCCGCAGCGCGTCCGCGGCCCCCGCCGCGACCGGCTCGACCGGGTCGCCGGGACGCATGCGGTGGCGGTCGAGACTCAAGGTGCGCAGCGGCGCGCCGGGCGGCGGGAAGCTGACGGCGAGCGAAGCTTCGGCGAGGCCGTACACCGGGTACATGGCGTGGCCGGCGAGCCGCGCGGGCGCGAGGCGTGCCAGGAACTCCTCGCATAGCTCGGCCGAGATCGGCTCGGCGCCGTTGAAGATGAGTCGCACCGCCGACAGGTCCAGGGACTCGACGGTGCGGTCGCCGAGCACCTTGAGGTAGTGCTTGTAGCCGAAGTTCGGCGAGCACAGGATCGTCGCGCGCACCCGCGCGGCCAGCTGCAGCCACAGCAGCGGCCGGCGGACGAACAGCTCGGTCGGCATCAGGTGCGCGTGAATCCGGTTGGCGAACATGATGAGGTGGAAGCCGATCAGCCCCATGTCGTGCGTGAGCGGCATCCACGACAGGCTGACGTCGTCCGCGGTGAAGACCGCGGTCTCGCTCGTACCGCGCGCATTCGCCACGATGTTGGCGTGCGTCAGCACCACCCCCTTCGGCTCAGCAGTCGAGCCGGAGGAGAACTGGATGAAGGCAACGTCATCGGGGCTCGCGCGCTGGATGCTGCCGGCACGCGAGATATCGTCGAGGTCATCGACCAGGAAGGCGCGCGCCCGCAGCCCGGCGAACAGCTCCGTCTCGCCCACCTGGGCGGCGAGCGTGCCGATGCGCTCGAGCGAGCGCCGCTCGGTGTAGAGGAAGGCGCGCCCGAGCCGCCGCGCGATGCGCAGCAGCTTCATGCGGTGCTCGTTGCTGATGCCGAGCGCGACCGGTACCGGCACGATGCCGCCGAGGATCGCCGCCCAGAACGCGTCGATGAACTGCTCGTTGCTGGCGAGGAACAGGATCAGCTTGTCGCCGCGCCGCGCGCCCATGCGCTGCAGGTGATGGAGGATCCCGACGGCGCGCTGGTGCAGCTCGGCGAACGACACCTCGCGGGCATCGTTCTCGCCTTCGAGGTAGGTGATGCGGCCCGCAGTGGTGCGGTTGTGCTCGATCAGCTCGGTCAGGGTGGCGAAGGTCCGCATCAGCGGCGTTCCAGCCTCATGTGCAGCGGGTGACGGGTGCGCAGGTTGATCTGAGCTTCCAGCTCGATCGGCTTGTCGGGTACATAAGTCAGGCGAAAGCGCCGCGCCACCTTGTAAAGGTGCACGAGCATCTCCAGCAGGGCGAGCGTCTCGCCTATGCAGTGGCGCGGGCCGGCGGCGAACGGCATGTAGGCGAAGCGCGGCCGCTCGGCTTCGTGCTCGGGAGCGAAGCGCTCCGGCCAGAAGGCGTCCGGGTCCCTCCAGAAGCGCGGATGCCGGTGTACCAGGTACAGCGGCACCAGCACGTTGGTGCGCGGCGGGATCGGGTAGCCCCCGAGCACATCCTCCTCGATCGTGCGGCGCGACAGCACCCACCCCGGCGGGTAGAGACGCAGTGCCTCGTTGACCACCTGCTGCGTGTACGGCAGCGCCTCCATCTGCGCGAGCGACGGCGCCGGCAGCTGCGGCGCGGCGTCGAGCTCGGCGCGCAGGCGCGCTTCGACCTCGGGGTGCTGCGACAGCAGATACCAGGTCCAGTTGAGGCCGCTCGCGGTGGTCTCGTGTCCGGCCACGATCAGCGTCATCACTTCATCGATCAACTCGCCGTCGCTCATCGGCGCGCCGCTCTCCTTGTCACGCGCGCCCATCAGCATGCCGAGGTAGTCGAAGTGCTCCTCTTCGGGCGCGGCGCGCCGCCGCGCGATGAGCTCCAGCAGCACCTTGCCGAGTGAGCGAAACTTGTAGACGAACTCGAGGTTGCGTGCGGCGTCCTTGGCAACCACCTCGAACGGGTTGGCGCCGAGCTGCTGGCTGAGGCGGTCGTGATCGCGGCCGAGAATCGAGCGCAACACGATCTCGAGAGTCAGCTCGCTCGTATCCTCGGTGAGGTTGATAGGCGCGCCGCTGGCGGCGGCCGCGTCCCAGCGCGCGATGAAGCGGTCGTTGACCTCGGCGATGACGCGCGAGAACTCGGTCACCACCCGACGATGAAAGGACGGCTGCATCAGCGAGCGCTGGCGTTTCCAGCGCTCACCTTCGCTGGTCATGATTCCTTTGCCGAGCAGCAGCTTGATACGATCGATGCCGGTACCCTTGGTATAGTTGCGGTGATTGGAGACCAGCACGCGCTTGACATCATCCGGGTGGTGGATGACGTACGTGTAGGACCTGCGGATGGGCACGTACACGCGATAGACGTCCCCAAGGCGCGCAAACAACTCGATCATCCGCTCCAGGGAGTCGTCCGTGGAGCCTACGTCGAACCTCAGTTCCGCCTCGGGGGGCGCGCTCTTCGCGGGATCAGCAGTGCTCATGCAAGCTGTTGAAAGCCAAAGCGTAATCTTATATCACACGGACCTGCGCGGTGAGTGGCCGGTGCAGCTCGCCGCCGCGCTCACCGCGCGACTGCCGTACGCGAAGCGTCTCGAGGTGCGCAGCTCAGCCGCGCGCGCGGGGGCGACTTTGGCCGGAATCGCCCTCGCGCTGCGCGCGCTCGCGCGCCTCGCCGGCCACACGGTGAGTCCGGCGCAGCTCGCCTTTCCGCAGCACGGCAAGCCGCGGCTGCGGTCGCCCGGGGGAGCCGACTTCAGCATCTCGCACTCCGGTCCGTGGGTGGGCTGCGCGGCGCTCATCCACGGCCAGGTCGGTTTCGATCTGGAGTTCGGTAGCGAGCCGCACCTCGATGACTGGGCGGCGCGCGAGGCGGCGCTCAAAGCGGTCGGCGCGGACCTCGCCGAAGCGCGCCTGGTCGAGTTGAGTGCCGCGGGTGCGCTATGCCGCGGCCAGGCGCTGCGCGCGCAGCGGCTCGAGCTGTTTGCGGGCGCGGCCGCCTGCGTCATGACGAGCGTGGCGGTCGCAGGGCTCGAGGCGCGCTGCTGGCCGCTTGCGGAGCTGTTCGCGCTATGAGCGGCGACGACGGCCAGCTGCGCAACACGCTGTACCGCACGGTGACGCACTCGCGACGGCGCATGACGCGGGCGCGACGGGCGCTGTACGCCGTCACGGTGCCGCTCGGTGTCGGTGTCATCCGACTGTGGTGGCGCCTGTGCCGCGTGGTGCGTGTCGAAGGCGCGGAGCATCTGGCGGCGGCGCTCTCGCGCGCACCGTCGCTGGTGCCGTGCTACTGGCACCAGCACCAGCTGTATTGCGGCAAGTACCTGGTCGAGCAGCGCGCGCTCGGGCTCACCGCGGGCTGGCTCATCAGCCCGTCGGTGGACGGTGAGCTGGGGGCGATGCTGGTGCGGCGGTTCGGCGCGGCGGTGATTCGCGGCTCCTCCACACACACCGGCGCGCGCGCGCTGCGCGACTACTACCAGGCGCTGGTGAAGGACGGCATCTCCCCGGTCATCACGCCCGACGGTCCGAAGGGCCCGCGCTTCAAGTTCAAGCCGGGCGCGATCCTGCTCGCGCAGATGTCCGGCCGGCCGATCCTGCCGATGGCGTACGCCGCCTCGCGCGCCTGGCTGGTGAAATGGGACAAGTTCGTCATCCCCATGCCGTGGGCGCGCGTCGCGATCGCGCTCGGTCCGCCGCGCTACGTGCCGCGCTCGAACGACGGCGCCGCGCTCGAGGTGTTGCAGGGCGAGATGGAGCGGGAGCTCAAGCGCCTCTACGGCGTGGCGCGCGCGGCGCTCGCGCCACGGACATGAGTAGCGCGGCCCCCGGCGCCGCTGACAGGGGCGCCGCCGGCGTGAGCGCGGTGCCGGCGGACGGGCGTCCGCCCGTGGTGCTGGCCGCCGCGCAGCTTCCCCCGCTGGTCATGCGCTGCGGCGCCTTCGGTGACATGGTGCTGCTCACGGTGCTGCTCGAGCGGCTGCGGATGCGCTTCGGGCGGCGTGTCGATGTGATCGCGTCCGGCCCCTGGTCGGAGCCGCTGCTCGCGCAGCACAGCGCGGTCGGGCGGCTCTACCTGCTGCGCAGCCGCCGCACTCCCTACTGGCTGAGCCGCGCGCAGCGCCGGCTGGTGGCCGAGCTGCGGGCGCGGGGCGCGGGGCCCACCTGGTTCTGCGACCGCGGCGAGGGTCGCGGGCTTCTCAACCGCGCTGGCATCCCCGAGGACTACATCTGCGACTCGACCGCGTTTCCGTTCGTCGCGGGCGAGAACTTCGCCGATCGCTACCTGCGCCTGGGCGCGTGGACGCCCCCTGCGTTTGAGGGGCTGCTGCCGCAGGCGCCGCCGGGGGGAGCGCGCGCGGCGCATCTCGAGGTATCCGACGGCGCGCGCCGCGAGCTCGACGCATGGCTCGAGCGGCGGGGGCTCGCCGGGCGCGACTTCATGGTGGTGCATCCCGGCAGCCGCCACATGGCCCGCCGCCGGCTGCGTCCGCGCGCGGGCGCGGCCAAGTACTGGCCGGAAGGGCACTGGGCCGCGGTGGTGCGCGGCGTGCGCGCGCACCGGCCCCTTGATGCGATCGTCTTCTCCGGTACGCGCTCCGAGCGCTCCCTCAACGACGACGTCATGCGCCTGGCGGGCGTTTCCGACCTTCACAATGCGGCCGGCGACCTACCCGTCGCGCGCCTCCTGCCGCTGCTCGAGCGGGCGCGCAGTCTCATCTCGGTCGACACGGGCCCCGCGCACGCGGCCGCGGCGCTCGGCTGTCCCACCGTCGCGCTCTTCGGGCACATCGATCCCTGGCTCTATCGTCCCGGGGGCGCCACGACGCCCGCCGCCACGCTCACCGGCCGGATCGACGGCGTCCCGAACATCCTCGGCATCGGGCCCGAGCGCGTGATCGCAGCGTGGCTGGAGCTGACGCACCCCATCGACGCCCACTCGGGTGATTCTGTTAAGTCGCCGAACTCCTGATTCAACAGCGCGTTACCTTGTAATCCTGACTCAGTGTGCGAGAATCGGCCGTAAGCTCTTGGTAGACGGTGGTAGTCAATCACTCTCGTCCGTGACGCGATTACTTTAAACGGACGCGACACGTGACTTAGGCTCCCGCTCCAAGGCCATGGGAGAACACGGGTAAATGGCGACCCCGCCCCCCGATAAACCGGCGGATCTCACCGCCTCAGACATCCTCTCGGCCGACGCGTGGAGCGGCCGCGCGCACAAGCCCGCACTAGGGCTCGATGTCGTGTGCACCAAGATCGCGGTCGACTTCCAGAGCATGCGCCGCGACTCCATCGACGAGTGCGTGCGGCGCGATCTCGAGCTGCTGCGCGAGGCCAGCGGTTGCGACTGCGCGTTCCTCGCGGCGCTCCATCCAGACGATGCCGTGATCCAGGACGTGCAGCTCGCGCGCGGCGCTTTCGCGCAGTGCCGCCCCGAGGGACTGCAGGGAGTGGGTCTGGATGCGCTGCCGTGGCTGAAGTCGCGGCTCGAGCACCTGCGGCTCTCCGAGCTGCGCGACACCGGCGCGCCACGCAAGGAGCAGGCCGCCGAGGCCGGCAAGTTCGCCGAGCTGCAGATCGGCTCGGCGCTGCTGGTCACGTTGCGGGTGCAGGGCAAGGTCGCCGCCTTCCTCGGGCTCGGGCACGCCATGCCGCGCGGCGCCTGGGACGTGAACCTGCAACTGCTGATGAAACTGATCGGCACCAGTCTCGCCACCGGGCTCGAGCGCATCCGCACCGAGGCGCGCCTCGCCAAGCTAGAAGAGCGCACCAGCCTGGTGCAGGCGGCCGCGAACGACGGCATGTGGGATTTCGACGTCGAGAGCAACGAGGTGTTCTTCTCGCCGCGCTGGAAGGCGATGCTCGGCTACGGCGACGAGGACATGCGCGGCTCGCCCGACTGGCGCAGCCTCGTGCACCCCGACGAGCTGGCGCGCGTGCAGGCCGCGATCCGCGACCACGTCGCCGGCAAGACCCCGATCTTCGAGAGCACGCACCGCATGCGCCATCGCAACGGCGAATGGCGCTGGGTGATCAGCCGTGCGGTGGCGCGGGTCGACAAGCACGGGCGGCTGCTGCGCCTGGTCGGCGTGGAGCTCGACATCACCGAACGCAAGCTCTACGAAGAGGCGCTGTTCCGCGAGAAGGAAAGCGCACAGATCACGCTGCAGTCGATCGGCGACGGCGTCATCACCACGGATGCGAACTCCACCATCGACTACATCAATCCGGTCGCCGAGGAGCTCACCGGCTGGCGGCTCGAGGATGCGATGGGCCGGCCGGTGGAAGAAATCTTCCGCGCCTTTCACGAGGAGACCTGCGAGCCGCTCGAGAACCCGCTCACGGTGTCGATCCGGCGCATCCGCCCCATCAAGTCGGTGCGGCCGATGCTGCTGATCCGCCGCGACGGCAACGAGCTGTACGTCGAGAGCACCGCGGCCCCGATCCGCGACGGTGCCGGTCATGTCGCCGGCGGCGTGCTGGTCTTCCACGACGTCAGCGAATCGCGCGAGCTCAACCGCCGGCTGTCGTACCACGCCAGCCACGACCTGCTCACCGGGCTGGTGAACCGGCGCGAGTTCGAGAGCCGGCTCGAGCGGGCGCTCAAGAGCGCCAAGGCGCGCGAAGCCTCCTACGCGCTCTGCCACCTCGACATCGACCAGTTCAAGATCGTCAACGACACCTGCGGCCACAGCGCCGGAGACGCGCTGCTCGGGCAGGTGGGGGCGCTGCTGAAATCCAAGGTGCGCTGGCGCGACACGCTGTCGCGTCTCGGGGGCGATGAGTTCGGAATCCTTCTCGAGAGCTGTTCGCTCGACGAGGCGATGCGCACCGCCGAGACGCTGCGCGACAGCGTGCGCAACTTCCGCTTCACCTGGGAGGACCGCGTCTTCAAGCTCGGCGCCAGCGTCGGCGTGGTGCCGATCACCGCCGAGAACGAGGACGTGGCCTCGATCCTGTCTGCGGCCGGCAGCGCCTGCGCCGCCGCCAAGGAGGGCGGCCGCAACCGCGTGCACTCCTTCGCCGAGAACGACATGGAGCTCATGCGGCGGCGCAAGGAGATGCAGTGGGCGGCGCGCATCAACGCGGCGCTCGAGGAGGGGCGCTTCGAGCTGTTCCGCATGACGATTCTGCCGCTGCAGCGCGCCGAGTCCGGCGCGCAGTACGAGCTGCTGCTGCGCCTGAAGGACGAGACCGGGCGCATCGTCGCCCCCAATGACTTCATCGCCGCGGCCGAGCGCTACGGCATCACGCCGAATATCGACCGCTGGGTGATCGAGAACGCCTTCCGCTGGCTGGTGTCCGAGGCCGACGAGCGCGAGAAGCTGCTGCGCTGCTCGATCAACCTGTCGGGCCAGAGCCTCGGCGACGACAAGTTCCTGCCGTTCGTGCAGGAGCAGTTCAATCGCAGCGGGCTGGATGCCACCAAGATCTGCTTCGAGATCACCGAGTCGGCCGCGGTGCAGAACTACGCCCAGGCCAACCGCTTCGTGCAATCGCTCAAGGCGCTGGGGTGCAAATTCGCGCTCGATGATTTCGGCAAGGGCCACTCATCGTTCGGTTACCTGAAGCACTTCCCGGTGGATTTCCTCAAGATCGACGGCAGCTTCGTCAAGGAAATCCTGCACGACCCCATCGACCGCGAGATGGTGCGCTCGATCAACGAGATCGGACATCTCACCGGCAAGCAGACCATCGCGGAGTTCGCCGAGAACGCCGAGATCATCCAGATGCTCACCAGCCTCGGCGTCGACTATGCGCAGGGCTACGGCGTGGCGCAGCCGCAGCGCGTGCTCAAGTCCGCGGTCGCCTAGTCGCTGACACACTCACCGCCGCGCTACGGCGCGTAGAAGTAATAGTCCGCGGTGTAGGGGATGCGCGCTTCCCGGCCGGCCTTCGCCGCATCGCATCCGGCGGCGAGCGGCGCTGCACCGCCGCGAGTGTGCAGGCGCTGCACCGTCGTCACCCGCTCGAAGAGCCCGCTGCCTGCATGGCTTACCACGTTCACCAGCAGCCAGGCGGCGGCTGTGGGATCGGGGGAGTCGACGTGCGCTACCGCCTTGCCGGTGATTTCGCTCCCATCCTTGTACTTCCAGCTGGGGCCAGCGAAGTGGTGCCCGACCACGGCGCCATGTGCGTCGCGCAGTTGCGCGTCCGGCGCCTTGAGCGTCCACTGGAACTTGTCGTCGTCGGCCGCCTTGCAGACGTAGATCTGGGTACCCGAGGCGTGTACCGCCAGCACCAGATTCGCGCCGGCGGGCGCGCGCAGCGCCTCCGGGACGTCCGCCGGGAGAGCGCTCGGCGCCGCAACGGCCCTTGCGCAGCACAGCAGCGCCGCGACACACGGCAGCGGGAGCCGAAGCTCGTTACGTTTCATGGCGCACCTTCCTGCCTGTGTGGATCGAAGTACCGTCCTGGCCGCAGCAGCGGTTCAACCGCCGAAGCTTAGCCGCATCGACAGGTCCACCGCCCGCACGTGCTTGGTGAGACCGCCGATCGACACGTAGTCGACACCGGTCGCGGCGATCGCGCGCACCGTCTCGAGCGACACGCCGCCGGAGGCTTCGAGCCTGACGCCGGCGCCGTGCTGGCGGTTGAGCGCTACCGCGGAGCGCATCTCGTGCAGGCTGAACTCGTCCAGCATGATGACCTCAGGACGGGCATCGAGCGCTTCGCGCAGCTCACCGAGGGTCTCGACTTCGACCTCGACCGGGATGCCCGGGGCGCCGCTGCGGGCCGCGGCGATCGCAGCGCCGATGGTGCCGGCGGCAACGATGTGGTTCTCCTTGATCAGCACCCGGTCGTACAGCCCCATGCGGTGATTGTCGGCGCCGCCGCAGCGTACCGCGTACTTCTGCGCAGTGCGCAGACCGGGCAGCGTCTTGCGCGTGTCGAGAATGCGGCAGCCGGTGCCGGCGACGGCATCGACGAAGCGCCGCGCCTCGGTCGCGGTTGCCGACAGCAGCTGCAGGAAGTTGAGCGCGGTGCGCTCGCCGCTGAGCACCGCACGTGCGGGGCCCGAGATCTCGCAGATCACCTGACCGGCGGCGACCCGCCCGCCGTCCCCGGCATGCCAGTCGAGCCGCACCCGCGGGTCGAGACGGCGGAAGGTCTCCTGCGCCCAGGTGCACCCGCACAGCACCGCATCCTCGCGCGTGATGATGGCGCCGCGCACCTGCTGCCCGGCCGGCACGAGGCTGGCGGTGACATCGCCGCTGCCGATGTCCTCGCGCAGCGCCGCATCGACCTGGGCGCCGAGATCCTCGGGAAGGGCGGGCATCAAGCCTCGCCCGCCGCGCTGAAAAAGGGCCGCAGGCCGCTTTTTCCCATGAATCAGTGGCCGAGGAACGGCAGTCCGTGGCTCGCACCGGCCATGCACATGATCATCGGGATCGAGAGCACGAAGTTGATCCGCGAGGCCATGCCGGCGACCTTGCGCGCCTTGGCCTTTTGCTCGTCGGTCGCGGCGACCATGCCGAGAATCTTTTTCTGGTTGGGCCAGATCAGCACCCAGACGTTGAGGAGCATGATGGTGCCGAGCCAGGCACCGCTGCCGATGGTGCGCAGATAGTAAGCCGTGTGGCCGCCGGGATCGGCGAGGCCGCCGAAGGTGAAGGCGCTGAGAAAGCTCGCTCCCAGCAGCCACGCGCCGCCGAGCCAGGTCGCGACCGCGCCCCAGCGGAACCAGAACAGCGCCCGCGGGGCCACGTACTTGGTGATGCCGGCGCCGCCCGGACCGCCCTTGTCGGCGGCGGCGTCCGCCAGCGCCGGAGTCTGCGCGACGTTGAAGTAGTACAGCAGCCCGATCCAGAACACGCCGGCGACGATGTGGAACCAGCGCGCCAGTCCCGCCTGATTGAACTGCGTGCCGCCGAGCGCCACGGTCAGCACCAGAGCGAGGACGATGCCGAGAACCAGGGATCGGCGGTGATCGTTCAGGACATTCATGGCTTCGCTCTCCAAGTTATTGTTTCAGTTGACAGGAAGCGTGACCCGAGCATTTGAAGAATAGGCGAGGCACCCCCATAATTCAACGCACGCACCAGGCGCGGCTTCAATGGCACATGCCCGCTGAATTCACACCGCCGCCCGACGGCGCGCCGCGCCCGCCCTCGCCGTGCACCCAAGTCTGTACGCTGGATGCCGGGGGCTACTGCATCGGGTGCCTGCGGACGGGAGCCGAGATCGGGCGGTGGATGAGCATGAGTCCGGCCGAGCAATGGCGGCTGATCGCGGAGCTCGCCGAGCGCCGCAAACGTATGAGGTAGTCATGGAAGTGGCAGAGACAGAAGTAGTGGAGCGGATCAAGGCCGAGCTCGCCTCGGCGCCGGTGGTGCTGTTCATGAAAGGCACGCCGGACTTTCCGCAGTGTGGCTTCTCGGCGCAGACCGTGGCGGCGCTGCGCGCGGTCGGCGCGGACTTCAAGCACGTCAACATCTTCGAAGAGCCGGAGTTGCGCGACGCGCTCAAGCGCTATTCCAACTGGCCGACCTACCCGCAGCTGTACGTGAACGGCGAGCTGATCGGCGGCTGCGATATCGCGCTGCAGATGTATCAGAGCGGCGAGCTCAAGACGCTGCTCGCCGCGGCCGGCGCCGCCAGGTAAGCCGCTACTCCGGCAGCGGCGGCTCTTCCTCCGGCGGCGCTTCGGCGGCAGGGGCGCTCCAGCCGAGCTCGCGGGCGCGCTGCTCGGCAGCCTGGTGGCTGTCGCGCAGGCGGTTGCACACCAGGCAGAAAATCTCCGCGCTGCGCTCGGCGTCATAGCGTGCGCTGTGTGCGCTCCCCGGGTCCCAATCCAGGCCCGCCACCGCCAGCGCCTTGGCGAGCACCGTCTGGCCGAGCGCAGCCCCCGCGAGCGTCGCCGTATCGAAGCACGAGAACGGATGAAAGGGATTGCGCTTCACGTCCGCGCGGCTCACGGCGGCGTTGAGGAAGGTCAGGTCGAAGGCGGCGTTGTGGCCGACCAGGATGGCGCGGCGGCAGCCGTAGGCGCGCAGTGAGTGGCGCACCTCGCGGAATACGCGCTGCAGCGCCTCGCGCTCCGGCAGCGCCGGGCGCAGCGGGTGATGCGGGTCGATGCCGGTGACGGCAAGCGCTGCCGGATCGAGGCGCGCTCCGGCGAACGGCTGCACGTGATAGTTGTGAGTCGCGCCGCGCTTGAGCAGGCCGTCGCTGTCCATGTCGATCAGCACGGCGGCGATCTCGAGCAGCGCATCGGTCGAGGAGTGAAAGCCGCCGGTCTCCACGTCGATCGCCACCGGCAGGTAGCCGCGGAAGCGGCGTGCCATGGCCGG
>Ga0209007_1000040_pt1 | contig 93691 bp, 73 predicted proteins | sample JacPinW_OM1H0_O2_FD_187961 | JGI IMG/M metagenome (GOLD analysis project Ga0209007, IMG submission 187961) | Forest soil microbial communities from Algoma, Ontario, Canada - Jack Pine, Ontario site 1_JW_OM1H0_O2 (SPAdes) (version 2) | ecosystem: Environmental > Terrestrial > Soil > Boreal... | reverse complement strand
CCAGCGCTGAGGTGACGGTTTTTTGCGTCTCCTGTACCGTCACCGCGGTATTGGTCACGTTGGTTCTCAGGTCGGCTACATCGCCCTTGAGTTCGACGACTGCTTGCTGCTGCTGGGCTGCCTGAGCCTGCGCGGCATCAGCTTTACCGGCGGCCTCTGTGGCCGCAGCTTGGGCTTGGCCAACGGCCTGATCCTTGCGATGCAGTTCATCGCGTAGCTCCTGGATCTGCTGTTGCTGGGCTGCCAGGGCGGCTTGCTGTGAGGCAATTGCGTCCTTCAATGCCTGCACGTCCGCTGCCGTGATCGTCGCAGCCTTTTTCTTGGGTTTGGGCGCCGGGCTGGTTTGCGCTACCAGCGATGTCGCCAGAAACACGATCGCGCACAACTTCCACGCAGATTTCATTACACTCTCCTTAATTTATTAAGCAAGTTTGCAAACTTCTAAGTCATTTCGCGGGCACAACAAGATTTACAGCCGCCTTCACTTCTTCTCGTTGGACCACCTTTCCATTCTCGATTTACGCTAACGAGTGGCAAGCACAATTCCGCACTTGGCCGAATGAGATATGGATTGCGTAGACATTCTTTTCTATCGGCGCTGTGTTACAGGATGGTTACAAACGGGTGAATTTCTGATGAATGACCGGGATGAACTGAAGTGTCGCGAGGAGGATTAATAGCGACGGAGTAATCTCACTTTGATGGAACTGCGGACACACTGGAATCAACGCTCGACTGACCCTTGATCTGTTCCCTGAACCGTTGCTCGGTTCCTACAAAAAACTCTTCATAAGTTCTGCTGCCTTGTGAAGATGATTCCTGGCCGTTGATCTTTCCCCAGATCAGGCTCTGCTCCCGCCCACCGTCGGGCAGTCGTCGGACGCCATCCTTGGAATCGTAGAAGTATCGATCTTTGGCCCAGCCATATTGCTCCGGTGACGAAGTCTTCAACAAGCCGGATGGCGGAATCTGAAAGACATACTCTCCATTCTCAACGGGAACAGGCGGCGCGCCGCTGGATTGAAATTCGACTCGCACCCAGCCCACGTAGCCGTCGGGGATGAGAAAGCGCGCCGACCGCCGGCCATAGGTGTGAGTGCCGAAGGCGGGCCAGACTCCCACCGCGGCGAAGAGGGCGACCGTGCACAAGCCCACCGCGATTTGCAAGAATCGCCTGGTCGTATTCGGAAAAAGCCAAGTGGATGCGCCGCCGGTTGGTGTTTGCCGGAAGCTGACGACCGCCGAGTAAGCGGTGACCAGCACTAACAGAGCCGTTGCGACAAAAGGCAATATCATCCTAAAACCAGAACGTGCGCTTTGTGCATCGAGGGCGACGCCACGGACCTGGGAGTTGTCTTCTGCAGAAAAAGTTCTGACTTCTCCTTGTGCATCCTGAACTCTATCGCGCCCAGCATCGCCGGGCCATAAAACATCCAGATTGCCAGCGATGCCAGGAGTGCAACCCTGGCCGCCGCGTGTGGTTTGAAGAGACTCAGGTAAGCCGCAAAAACGAGACACAACGAGCCTAGCAAAGATACAAATTCCAGCGGATGCGAAGGAACACCCAACACGGTCAACGCCAGCAAGCTGTAAACGTGGAACCCGGTGACCACGCCCGCCACGAAATATATAAAGAAGGGGAGCATGGGTTCTAGATACCGGTGGTTTGATACTGCAGCACCGCCAGGGCAAGCCGGTAGTCATAACCCGCCTGCGCGTTGCTGATTTGTGCTTGTGTCTGCTGAAGCTGTGCCTGACTCAATTCCACAATCGAACCCAGTCCCAACTTGTATCGCGCCTGCGCCAGGTTCAGCGCCAGATTAGCCTGCTCCAGAAGTTGTTGTGTAACTGCCAATCGATCATAAGCTGTGGTTGCGTTGAGCCAGCTCGTACGCACATCGCGTGAGATGCGGTCGCGAAGATCGCGCAAGCGTTCCTCGGTGGCTTGCGTTCGGAGCGCTGCTTCACGCTCTCTGGCCGTGAAAAGAAATCCATTGAAGATTGGAATCTCGACGTTGATCCCAACTGCCCAGTAGGTGCTCGATACGAGGGGATTTCTTACAGGCGCGTCTCCCGCGGCACCCAGGGCGCGAATATCCGGTAGCAGCAAGTCCCGTTCGGCGATTTGGAATTTCTTAGCGGACTCAGACTGGAATTCGAGCGACAGAATTTCCGGGCGCACCGCAAAAGCCGTGGAAATCAGATCGTCAACATTGCCTTGCGGAGGACTGAGTGCCGTAGTGTCGGGCACGAGCCGAAAATTTTGCAAGGTGGAAAACCCAAGCACGGCGGTGAGCGATGCCAGCGCGGCGTTCACATTGTTTTGCGCATCGAGAAGAAGCAGTTTGGCTTGCGCCAGATTGACGTTGGCGAAGCTGAAGTCGAGTTCGGACTTCAGTTTGTTCTTGAAAAGAGCGCCGACCTGGTCGGCAACCGCCTGGCGATCGGCGACCGTTTGTTGCGCCACGGTGAGTACGGCTTGCGACTGGAGGGCGTTGTAGAAGGCCTGATCCACGGCCAGAAGAATTTGCTCTTTAGTGGCCACTGCGTTTTGGTTTTCGGCTTTAGCCGCTAGATTAGCGCTGGAGAGCAGGTTTGTTGTGCGTCCGAAATCGGTAAGAAGTTGACTCGCCATCGCGCCGGCCGCGGCACGCTGATAGACGGCAGGATTGTTGAGGGCGCCGGCGGTGATTCGTGTGCCGGGGTCGGCATCCACCGCAGTCAGATCGGCAGTCACCGTCGGCCACAGGTTCGAGCGGACTTGTCGCGCCACCTGCCGCGATGCAAGTGCGGTCAATCGAGCAACAGAAATCTGCGGATTATTTTTCAGGGCCAGCGCGTGTGCATCTTGGAGAGACAGAACGGCCGCAGCCCCAGCATTGTTTTGTGGAGCGGAGGCAGCCATCGGCGCTGTGGCCGGAGTCGGCGCCTGTTGCGGCATCGGCGCCGAAGGCAGTGGGGATGAGTTCTGCGACCCCGCGCCTGCTTGTGCGAGCGCGCACACCGGCATCGCCAATGCCAGACAGACCGGCAACATGCTTTTCATTCTGCTATCTCCGGCGCCGCGTTTGCCGTGCCCTTTGCGCCACGCTTGCCGTACACGAGCAGATAAGCCGCAGGCACAATAAAGATAGTTAAGATCACGGACGAAGTGAGGCCACCGATGATGGCGCGAGCCATCGGCGTGTATTGCTCGGCTCCGGTGCCCAACTTCAGCGCCATGGGAATCATGCCGATGATGGTGGCGAGCGAAGTCATCAGGATCGGCCGCAGGCGCACACGGCATGCGGTGATGACAGCATCGGCCGGCGACAATCCCTGCCGCTCGAGATTGTGAGCGAAGTCCACGATCAGAATGCTGTTCGAGTCCGCGATGCCGACTAGCATCAGAATTCCCATCAGAGACATTACATTTAACGTGCTGTGGGTGAGCGGCAGAATAATCAGCACGCCGATGAATCCCATCGGGATCGCTAGCATGATGAGGAAGGGATCGATGAACGATTTGAACTGCGCCGTCAGAATCAGAAAGAGCAGAACAAACGAAATCAGAAATCCCAGCGCGAAGCTCTTGAACGATGCCTCCATGCCCTGCACCATGCCGCGGAGATTGACGCGAACGTTGCCGGGAAGTTTTTCTTTGGCGAGAATGTCTCGAACGGCGCTGGTCACACGGCCCAGGTCTTCCGCAGCGGGAGTGACATAGATATCGACCGCGCGCTGAATCTGATAATGATCCACTTCTGTTGGTGTCAGAATCTGCTTCACGTCCACAACACTCTTTAGGACTGTGGTTGGCCTGCCCTGCCCACCGCACGCCCACGACGTGCGAGTCACTCCAGGCCGCGGCGGCCCGCTGGGACCACAACTCAGATCACCTCCGGTGGAGGGATCGCGCAGGGGAATCTGCCCGAGGTCGGCCATGTTATGAATAGCCGCGTCCCCGTGCTCGAAATACTGCACGGTAAGGTAATAGTCGTTGCCGCTTTTGCGATCGACCCAATAATTGGGTGCGATCATGTAGTTGGAGTTGAGCGCGGTGATGACGTTATCGACGACATCTTTTTGCGTGAGCCCCAACTCGCCGGCGTGCACACGGTCCACGTCGAGACGTAGCGTGGGATAGTTCATGTCCTGCGGAATGTAGATTTGTCCTACGCCGTGCACCTCACGAAAACGATTGGCTAGATTCTGCGCGATGCTGTAGATCTGCTTCAGATCCGGGCTGCTAACCTGCACGTCGATCGGCGCCGGCATTCCAGTATTCAGAATGGCATCCACCATCGAGCCACTCGAAAAAAAGGTCCTGATATCTGGGAACTGGCCGGCCATCGCCTTCTGCACGCGGTTCATGTATTCGAAACTGCTCAGCCGGTGCGGCTCGTTTAGCGCCACCTGCACAGTCGCGGTATAGGAACCGGAGTTGGTGGTGTAGAGCGAGGAGAAATCCGGGACTACTCCGATGTTGGAGACAATGCGCTTGAAATCCTTCGGCTCAATCTGTTGCCGGATCAAGTCTTCCACCTTGGCCACATATTGATCCGTCATCTCGATACGCGTGCCGGTCGGCACTTTCAAGTTGATGGTGAATTGCCCAGCATCGGTCTTCGGAAAAAACGCCAACCCCAGAAGTGGATAAATCGCGAGGCTCAGCACGAATAGGCCACTTAACAACGCCACTGTAAGCCCGGGACGCTGCAGAGCGCGGCGCACCCAGCGCTCATAAAAATCAAGGATCTTATTGAACTCCTGGTTGAAGCGGGCATTAAACCGGTCCATCCAGGATCGGCTCGCCGTCGAGGTCGGCTCGAGGTCATACTCGTTTTCTTTTTTCCCGTGCTCAGGAGTGTGGGGCACAGCCTTCAGAAAACGCGAACAGAACAACGGAATCACAGTCATCGCCACGACAAACGAAGCCAGCAACGATAAACAGAAGGCCAGCGCCAACGCCGAGAAAAGAAACTTGGCTACGCCGTAGAGAAAAATGACGGGAAAGAAATCGACCACGTCCACAAGAGTTGCGGCCAACACAGCGAGGCTCACTTCCGATCCGCCGACTTCGGCGGCGATCATGGGCGCAGCGCCCATTTCCAGATGGCGGTAAATGTTCTCGAGCGAAATGACGGAATTATCGATCACGCGCGAAAAGGCCAGCGCCATCCCGCCGAGGATCATCGTGTTGATCGTTCCACCCATCATGGCCAATACAACAAACGCGGCCAGCGCCGACAGAGGAATAGAGAGAAGCACTGCCGATGTGGCGCGGAAGCTTCCCAGAAAAATGAGAATCATCAAGCTGGTAAGAATCAAGCCTAAAGCGCCTTCATGTAAAACGGTACGGATTGCCTCCTTCACGAATACCGATTGATCGAAGACGATGCTGGTCTTCATTTGCTGGGGTATGTCGTAGAGATGCTTGATGAGCTCGCGGACGCCATCCACCACCGCAATCGTGTTAGTATCGCCGCCTTGCTTCATGATGGGAATGTAGGCGGATCGCTGCCCGTCGATGCGCACTACGTTGTATTGAATCTGGTGCGAGTCCTCCGCTTTCCCGACATCGTTTACGGTGACCCAGGAGTGTCCTTTGACTTTGAGCGGGACCTCTCCCAACTGCTTCATGCTGTCGACGAGGCTATTGGAGTAAACGAAATAATCGTACGGCCCCATCTTCACATCGCCCGCGGGCAGAATCAGATTGGAGTCGTTCACCGCGCTGACCACATCCATCACACTCAATTGTCGCGACGCGAGTTTATAGGGATCGACGTAGACCATGATCTGGCGATAAATTCCGCCGAACACGCCGGGAATTTCCGCACCGGGCACGACTGCGATCTGATTGCGAATCTGAAATTGTGCGTAATCGTGGAGCTGAGTTTCGTTGAGACCTTCGCCTTTAACCGTGACCAGCGCCACGGGCAAGCTGGAAGCGTCGAACTTAAGAACCACCGGAGGCAAAGTGCCGGGCGGCAATCGTTTCAGGTCCGCTAGAGCAAGGTTGGAAAGTTCGCTGACGTCGGCGTCGGCGCTGGTGCTGGGCTGGAAATAAACGCGGATGATGCTGACGCCCAACAGCGACCGCGACTCCATGTGGTCGACGCCGGAAGCGAGAGTGAAGAAGCGCTCCAGAGGATCGGTAATATCGGTCTCGATATCTTCCGGCGGCATGCCCGAGTAGAAAGTGGCGACCACAACTTCGGGCAAATTAATCGGCGGAAAAAGATCGACCGGCATCCGCGAGAGACTGGTCACGCCGATCACCAGCAGCGTGAGACAGATCACGATGATGAAGTACGGATTACGAATTGAAAATCCCGGCATAAAATTTGTCCGCTTGCATTCGCCGCTTGCGATGCAGTTTCTACTGCGTGCTCTCCTCGTGGTACTGCATCACGGCCACTGGCTGGGGATGAACTTTCTCCCCAGCCTTCAGGCTGCTGCGATCGCTTATCACAATTTGCTCACCTTCATTCAGGCCGGAAATGATTTCGGCATCGCTGGCGGTCTGTAGTCCAAGCTGTACGGCTCGGTCCTCGATCTTCCCGTCTTGATTCACGACGAAGACGGTCGTCTTATCGCCTTCGTGATTCAAAGCCTGCACCGGCAGCGTCGGAACATCGACTTTACGGTCAAGCACAAGCTCGGCATCGGCGTAGAGGCCGGGCAGCAAGACTCGCTGCGGATTCGGCACATCCACCTCAGTGTGCATGGTCCGCGTATCTTCGCGCACGTCCACAGAAAAACGCGCCACCTTCCCGGGAAAAGTTCGGTTCAGCGACGGCACGCGAACATCCACATGATCGCCGACGCGGATGTATTGCACATAAGATTCCGGAACTGGAATCACCAGCCGGAATAGATCGTCCTGCGATAGCCGGACGATTGGCATCGCCTGCGTGCTCGAACCTGTGCCTGCCTGCACCAGTGTGCCGAGATTCGCGTAGCGCTCGGTGATCACTCCCGCAAACGGCGCAGTGATTTTTGCGTAGTCAAAAAGCGTTTGATCGTGAGCCAGTTTTGAGCGTGCGACCGCAAGTTGGCTCTGCGTGGCTTCCAGAGAGGATTTGCCGGCATCCACTTGAGAAGATGCCGCCAGGTCTTTGCCCTGCGCGTCATCAACTTCCTGCTGCGCGACGATGCCGGGCTGCGTTTGAAAGACGCTGTTCAACCGCGTGTACTGCAAGTGGAGAGCCTGATATTGCGCGTCATAGCGTTTCAGTTCGTTCTCCGCGCGGCTCACCTGGTTCGTAGCATTCTTGATCTCGGCCTGATCTCCCTGGATCTGTTCTTCTAACTCTGGTATCTCCAGGACTGCCATTACCTGATCGGCTTTCACGCGCGTGCCGTAATCGACATAAAGCTTCTTCACATAGCCTGACTCTTTTGCATAGACATCAATTTCCTGGAAGGGCACGAGCTCGGATGACAGCGTGATTTGCCGGCCCAGCGACTTTCTCACCATGTTCGTAACTCCAACCGTTACCGCTGGGCCGTTCGCTTCAACGCGCTTATCCCCACCAGAGCAGGCACTCAACTCGATCGTCATCAGCAGCGCAAGAGCGGCCAGCGAACAGGCGGCCGGTTTCTTGTATCCAGGTACTCGCGTCCGTATTTTTCTTGCTCCCAGCCGATTGTGATCTTCGTTCATCGGATTCTATTTCCAGCTTTCTCCGGCATTGCGAAGCCAGCAAGCTTCAACAAGCGCGAACCCTTGATTCATTAACGAACCGATTTCAGAACTTCGCTGAGCTTCGAGACTGAGAAGGCACTGGACCGGCAAAAATCGATCACTTTCTGCTCGCGCTGTTGCAGTTCGGCTGCGACGTCCGGAATCTTGGATGCAATGTCTTTGGGAATCGTCAACACCCCATGACGGTCTCCATGCAAAAGTTCACCGGGACGGACTTCCATTCCGCCTACCTTGACTGCGGCGCCAATATCAAAGATGTGCGCATAGGCATGCGATACGGCAACATTTCCTGCGAACACTTGAATCCCCGTGGTCCACACCGCCGGCAATTCTCGGATGGCGCCATTGGTCAGGTATCCGACGCACCCGAGAGCCTTCAGGATTGCTGCGTGCATATCGCCCACGAAAGCGCCGCGCCCCGGAGGGTCGTCCATGTCTTCCAAAACCAAAATCCGTGGCGCGGGAATTTCGAGAATGCTGTTCCAGAAATCGGCGCGGTCGTGGAAGCTTCCTCCGACAATCGGCGGTTCTCCGCTGCTGAGGCGGGCCGTCGCTGCATATCCCACCATGGGAGGCGCATCTTCAAACATGCAGCGAACGCTGGCGTCGGCAAATCCCGTATTGCGCAGCCGCGCGTCGAACGTCTCAATCGCATTCGAGATCATGCACGTATCGAAGCGGCGAAGAGCATCGAGATTTTCCTCGGTCAGCAAAGGCGGAACGGCCATTTGCGTTTCCTTTCGTGAATCGATCTAACGCAACGGTCTTCGAATTAGGCTCTTGAACGAGCCGTGTTTGTCGAGCGCGGACCCCGTACTGTAGATTCCGAGATAGTAGAACCGGCTGACAAGCACGGTCAACTAAGACCGCGCGGTAGCTACGCCACAGTTTTACTGCGGAAATAGCTATACGAAAAATTCAGACGAAGGAGGCGGCCGATTGTAGAGAGCCTCGGCGAAGAGCAGGTGGGAAACTGGAGGTACAGCGCGCACGATGCGCGGATAAGACCTAGGGGCAGGCAGCGTGGCGGAACGCAGAACTGGAGCGATCCAAAGTTCTGCATCCTTGGCTAGTCGTTGCCGCTGTCTGTGTGTTGATGAGTGTTTTGCGACGGCTGTGATCGACGACGTTGAAGAACCGGCCGGTGAGTAATAGCGCGTCACCAGATGGACTGTCAGAGAACATATCGCGACTAAGATGACGAGGGCGCACCAATTTTGCTGGCGCCGCATCTCGAAATGTTCGGATGACTGCATCGATGGAGCGATTCTCAACTCTGACTGCTTGTACCATACAAGACTCACGCGGCACAAGCAACGGCGGCCGACCTAACCTCGGTAATCAAGGCGATCCACTTAGCTTAGATAACTTAGCTGAGGCGACGGTTGTACGGATCGCAGGACATTTCCCGATGCAACGAGCCCGCCGCGCGTAAGCGATCAGAAGGTGAAACGCCCGCCGACTGTCGGAGCAAAGTTGTTGTCGTAGTTATAGGGAACGCCGGGGCCATGCGGAATGGCGATGGCCAGACCGCCGCTCACGTAGGAATACGCAAATCCGGCAAAACCGTCGAATCGCTTGGTGAAGTGATGGTCCGCATAGAGCGACACTTCGTCGAGGGTACCCGCGCAGGAACTGCGGAAACCGACTGAGGAGTTGCAGGTCTTCGGATAACGGAAGTCGTTCTGCCGCTGTTGATACCAGGAGAAACTTATGTCGGTTTTACGGTCGATCGCGTACTTCGCGCCGGTCCACCAGATTTGCAGCAACTTTTCAGAATCAAGATTGTTGTCTTCGACCCCGCTCATGAAATAACCGCCCTGGTCTGAGGCGCCAACGCCTAACGGATCCGCCGGGTTATTCTGCCAGATATATTCGTAGCCGGCAAAAAACTTCCACGAGTCCGACGTATATTTGGCAGCGAACATAACAGCGTTGTTGTCGGTCACGATGCCGTATACGGTGTTGTTCGGGTCGATCAAATTGGGCCCCAGGCCGGGCCCCCCGTTGATGGGGTTTGTATTGATGCTGTCCGTGGTCGACTGATATGCCCCCGCCGAACTCAGACTCTGAGGCCCCAGCAGCGGGTTCAGCACACTGATCGCCTGGTTGTAATGTTGAAAGACGAGGTCGGCGGAGAACTTGCCGTAATTTCCGCCGAGGTCGAATCCATACGCGTTGTTGTGCGCCGATTCCGCAGTACAGGTGGTAGCCGTCCAGAGTGTGGCAGGCGAATAGCAGCCGCCGGATCCGTCGGCGAATTTATACATCGCGCCGAAATGGACTGGACCGTAAGCGAGGCGATACTTCACGGCATCGTCCCAGCGGGAGTCCTCGGTGTCGCCGCCGCCGGCCATCGTGCCGTTATACCCGATGTAGGAAAAGGCATAGGCGCCGCTGGCCGGATCATAAAGCAGCATCGCATCGGTGCCGAGAGAGCGCTGTCGACCGAAGGTCAGCTCGCCGAAGTGGGTTGACGATATACCGCCATAGTATTGGTCATTGAAGGGTTGGCCCGCGCGCGCGCCGTCGATGGCTATCGAATAGCTGCCCCTGGGAAGGCCGTTGTTGATGGTGTCGGTGGCTGACGCGTTGGCGAGCAGGCCGGACTGCGGATTGATGCCGGTTGAAGCGTTGAACACAACCGACCAGCCAGGCCGAAACTCTTCCTTGCCCCTGATGCCCACGCCCGTCTGCGACAAGTTGTTCGGCGCGACGAGGAATCGGTGTTCATAGCCGTTTCGGTTCACCAGAGATTCGCCTTCATAGTTGTAGCCGTTTTCCGGTAAGCCGTGGCTGACCCAACCGGCGCCGACGTCATAGGCGCCATACAGCGTGATGCCGTGCCAGGTCAGCGCGCAATCGGTGGTGGCGAACTCGTGGCCGCTCGCACAGGCGTCGGGAGTCTTCGGCTGCATCCTAATATCGACCTTGGTTTCCTGGCCCACCGCCAAGCTGATTCCCATGCGGGCTTCATCGGCGAACCCTTGTTTCGCTGGTCGAATCTCGAAGTGCGCCGGAGGCAGGCTGGACGCTTGAAAGTGTCCCCTGCCGTCGGTTGCGATCGTGCGCGTTGCACCGGTGTCGACGTTCGTGATTGTCACTGCGACATCGCGAAGGGCTGCGCCGGTTTGGTCCGTCACCACGCCGGAAAGGCTCGCTCCCGTTTGGGCTTGAGCCGGGCACGTCCCCATCGCAAGCCACAAAAGCAGCGAGAAGAGTTGGGCCAGCAGCGCAGAGAAGAACAGCGCGGTGTTTCGCAAGGGGAACCTCCATTTTCAACGATTGATTCAAAGAGACGGTGAACCGTACATCAAATATGATTATGGTTTATAAGTCAATACAGATATCAATAATTGAGCGGTGACTTTTAGTTCATAACTCGGATTTTGCCGGGCTTATTGACCTCACCTCGCGTTGACTGTAGGATTTCGTTCCGATGCGGAGAAGCAAGCAAACCAGGAGCGGCAACGATGCCTTGCTGAAGCTTCGCGACGCCGCTTTAGAATTGGGAATCAGTTTTCCGACCATCAAGCAGTGGATTTACAAGAAAAAGATTCGTAGCGTTCAGACGGTTGGTGGACATCACCGCATCCCGCAAAGTGAACTCGACCGGCTGCTGTTCCGTACGCGAGGCAGAACGGAGAAGGAACGCAAGCAGGCGGTACGCCGCGTCAGTGGACGCAACCAACTGGTGGGAAGAATCGATGCACTTCGCATCAGCGGTTTGATGGCGGAAGTACGAATTTCGATCGGCGACCAGCAAATCACCTCGATCATTACCGCGCGTTCCGCACGAGAAATGCAGCTAAAGCCAGGGCAAACAGCCGCTGCCCTTATAAAAGCTACGGAAGTGATGATTTTACGGGTGTGAATCCTCCACTATGTGGCCCCTAACGAAAAAAATCGGTCGCAGAATGGTTTGTTCTAATCCTTCTCATCGAAGAAATAGATGAACTTTGCGCGTCGGCGTTACGAAACTAAATTACGGTCACTGTGTTTCTTGTGATGAAGCCGTGCTTGCAGGCAGTTTTCCACAGATCTACGGGATGTGCATTAAGCTATAAACAGGAGCTCGGGCCACTCCCAAACGATTTTCCAAGGAATGCATGCAGTTTTGTCCTTGCAAGCGCAACGAACGATGTGCCACAATTTTGGCACTTGGTAAGAACTTTCTAATTGCTTGAGGGGGCAGGGCGGACGTCTTGGCTGTTAAGCGAGATGTTCTGAAAGGCAGTCCTAGGCCATCGATGCAGGAGTGCAGCGATGTGCTTTGGTCACAGTCACTATGGCATTTGTGCGTAATGGCCCTCTTGAAAATGTGATTCCGGTTTTCTTGCTGGCGGAAAACCGTCTCCTGCGCGAAGCCCTCATTCGGTTGCTTGCGAAGAAAGATGACATCCGCATTGTCGGGAGTGAGGCATATTCTCCTCAAGTCGTGCAGCAAATCCTTGCCGCCGAGCCCGCGATAGTCGTGCTTGATTCCATTTCGAAAGCGCTGTCCCAGGAACGGGTTATCCAGCGTCTGCACGCCGAGCGGCCGGATATCGGCGTGGTAATGGTGGGGATGGAAGCCGATGAAGGAGTTTTTCTGCGGATGGTACGGGAAGGTGTGCTGGGCTATGTTCTCACGGATGCCTCCGCGCTCGAAGTTTGGCGAGCCATCCGGGACGTGGCAGCCGGCGAAGCGGTTTGTCCCCCGTCCTTATCGGTCTCACTGTTCCGGTTTGTGGCTCGCTCACAGATGAGTTTGCCCGGCGAACGCGTACAGAGAATTTCGGATTTTAGTCCGAGGCAGCAACAATTGGCTGGGCTGATTCGCCAGGGCCTATCGAATAAAGAAGTAGCAGCACGGTTAAATCTCTCCGAGCAGACCGTAAAGAACCACGTTCACCGCATGTTGCGCAAAGTCGGTGCATCAGACCGGCTCACCATGGCGGAGTTATATCGGCCCGAGACCGCGAATTTCAGTTAGTTCTCTTCGTATCGATGTCAGTTGAGCCTTACCTTGGGTACAAGCGAGAATCCTGTCACAACTGTCGTAAAAATCAGTTAATCTCCTAGGTTTTCGTTCCCCAGTTTGGTACTAAGTGGTACTGGCGATGGTACGGGTTAGTACCAGCCTTGGTACTTCATGGGGCTTTTGCGTTGGACCCGAACCGCAACTAACACGAACGGAATGGGTTCCCCACAGTAGATCGTTTTTGAACCTTGTGCACTATGAATGTTGCAGCCATACTTTTGACTCGTCTACGCAGCGGAGAACTATGTGAAACGAGTGCGCGTTCTGGTTGCAAATCGGCCCCGCTTGATGCGGGAACTGGTGATGGCCACAATTTCCGAACAGCCCGACATTGAAATAGTGGGCGAGGTAGCGGATGAAAGTGACCTCACTGAAATAGTGGAGCAAGTTCAGCCTGACGTGCTCATTCTAGCGATGAGCGAGCCGGAGAAGAGTCTTGGCCTGTGCGGATTCCTGCTGGGGCGCTATCCGCAGATGAGGATCCTCGCGCTCGCACCGGAGCAGAATCGCGGGATCTTTTATTGGGCCATCGTCGATATTCGAACCAAGCCTCTGGAGAGTTCGGAGGCTGGCATCTTGAACGCGCTTCGCGAACGTCCCGTGCTAGTTGCGGCTGTGCAAAACTGATCGGGGTGCTTGGGACTTGCTGCAACTCACGTTGAAGAGTTTTGGAATTGCAAAAATTGGGCGGGATCCTCTGAAAATAATAGGTTTAGCTCACGCGTCGCCTGTAAGTGAGAAAGCGAAGCTATGTCTGGTATAGTGATAGCCGCTGAAACTATCCAAAATAGTATCTGTGCTTCTGCGAGCCAAGATCGAGCAGCGGAAACGAACTGGTACGCTCTCTACACTTGCGCCCGCCACGAAAAGCAAGTGGCGCGACAGATCGAGCAGCGTCACATTTCATGCTTCCTGCCGGTCTATCGCTCGGTAAGGCGCTGGAAGGATCGTCGCAAAGAACTGGAACTGGCGCTGTTCCCCGGTTACGTCTTCGTCCACATCGCGCTCAGGGATCGATTGCAAGTGCTGCAGATGGCAAGCGCCGTCCGCTTCGTCAGTTTTAACGGGCATCCCGTGCCGCTGCCTGAAGCCGACATGGAAGCGTTGATGAACGGACTAAGACGAGGGGCTCATGCGGAGCCGCATCCTTATCTCACGGCCGGGCGTCGTGTGCGCGTGCGGTTTGGTCCGCTGAGCGGAGCAGAAGGCATTCTGGTCCGGAGAAAAGACAAATTTCGAGTTGTCCTTTCACTGGATCTGATCATGCGTGCGGTTGCTGTGGAAGTTGATGAGGCCGATATAGAGCCGTGCTGAAGTTCGTGCCAGCAGAAGCACCTGTGGTCTCAGATGTTGCGATATGAGATGTCGCAACTAGTAGGATCACACGGGCGTGATTTGTTGGCATGCAGTTGAAAATAAAATACTTATCTAAAGATGCACCTGTAGGTGAGGGGGCGAAGCTGCATCCACGCGAGAATTGTCGCGCACCCTCAGCACTTCGTCATGAAATGAACTTTCAGCAACTTGAGATGAGTCGAAACATTATGCATACATTCACAGATCCCTTGAGTCGTCGCACAAATCTTGTACCCACATACCTCGGTTTGGTGCTGGCTTGTTCGTCTTTGGGTTGGAGCCAGCAGACTCAGCCTCCGCGCTTGTCCTATACGCCGAGCACCGCGATCGATCAAGCGCACTCCCGCGCGGAACAAGAAGCTGAGCAGATGGTGTCACTTTCGGCCGACAAGATCACTCAGCTTCTGCAGGAAGAGCCTGGACTTCTATTGCAGGTAAAGAAGGTGCTCGTGCGCAAAGCGTTCGAGCAGGGCAGGGTGCTTGATCCAAACGACCTTACCGATGACGCGCTCTTTCGTTTGATCAGAGAAGATCAAAACGTCCGGGTGATTGCGACCCGGGAGATTGAAGATCGCTCCTACATCAGGGCTTTGCCCACGCGCGAAGAACTGGCAAAAAATCTTCCCTGCAGAGAGCCGCTGATTGGGAAGGATGGCAAAGTACCAGATCCGCCGGACCCGAAGGCGCTCCAGGGGCGCTCTCAGGAACAGGCGTATTGGATAGTACACAGTAGCGATCTGGATTGCTACCTTACTCAGTATCTTCCGGGCGGCACCGCAAGATCTCTCTACGAGCAGCAACAGAACGCAGCCTCGCAACAGTCGACCCCGGCCCCACAGTCTCCGCAACAACAGTATCCGATGCAGATGAACCCGCAACAGCGATATCCGATGCAACAGTATCCTCCATCGCAATACCCCCCCTCTCAATTAGGTCCATCTTCTGGTAGCCGCCAACTCGATTTCGCTCAGATGCAGCAGGAGGACTACTACGGACTGGATACTGATGAAAGTCAGATGGCTAGTATTTCGCCCGACGAGCTTCCGAGCCTTCTGAGTGCCAGCCAGACCGGCATGTCTTCGTCGTCAAAGAAAGGGATGCTTGGAGGAGGGTCGGACATGTCAGGATCAAGTATGTCCGGGATGACCGTGCCGCCTTCCCTTGGATCTTCGGGCGGCTCGCTATTGGGATCGTTGGGGCGTCAGAATGGTGCGACCGAGTTAGGATCGCAACAATCGCGCTTTGAGAACCAGATGCGCCCACGATACCCGTCCTATACTCCTCCTCCGAAGTTGCCTCAGCAGCCGCGGCTGCGACATCGCCCTAATCCTTACGCCGATGTCCCTTCTCTCTACGACCTCTATGCGCAATATTCAAGACAGTCGCCGAGACTTGAGCGCTTTGGCGAGGACATCTTTCAAAACGGTACGGGGAACATAGACGAACTTCCGATGGACGCGCCTGCCGGACCCGACTACGTCGTCGGGCCTGGGGATGGCCTCACGATCAGTCTCTCCGGAGGAATCTCGCAGCGTTTGCAACGGACAGTCGATCGCGAAGGGCGGGTAGCTCTGCCCGAGGTGGGAGGGGTCGAGGTGTCGGGAAAGAACCTGGGTGATGTGCAGCACCTGGTTCGTACCGCACTGCGCGGCCAGTTCCGTGATGTGGAGGCCGATGTCTCTCTCTCGCGGATTCGCACCGTGCGCGTGTATGTGGTCGGAGACGTGGAGCGCCCCGGCGCCTACGATGTGAGTTCGTTATCCACCCCTCTGAATGCGCTTTATATCGCGGGAGGACCGACCTCTGGCGGTTCATTGCGTCTGCTCGATCACTACCGAGGTAAACAACTCCTTGAGCAGGTCGATGTCTATGATCTTCTGCTGCACGGCATTACTGGAAACATGCAAAGAATGGAGGCCGGAGACACGGTTGAGGTTCCGCCTCTGAAGGGGGTAGTAACCGTCGAAGGCATGGTACGCCGACCTGCTGTCTATGAACTAAATGGTGAGAAGAGTCTCGCGGAAGTGTTGGAACTCGCTGGCGGCGTGCTGCCATCCGGCACCTTGCGGCATGTGGATGTGGAACGTCTCGAGAGCCACGAGAACCGCACCATGCTACGGCTCGATATTCCGGAGACCAATAACCAGCAGCAGGTCACCCAGGCACTTGAGGATTTCAAGGTTCAAGATGGAGACAAAGTAAAGATCACGCCGATCCTTCCGTACGCTGACAAAACGGTTTACCTGGACGGTTATGTTTCCCGGCCGGGCAAATTCGCCTATACCGACGGTATGAAGGTCACCGATCTGATCAAGTCCTACAAGGACCTGCTGCCGGAACCCTCCACCGCTCACGCCGAGATTATTCGTCTGAGCCTGCCCGATTACACTCCCGTTGTCCTGGCCTTCAATTTGGGGGATGCTCTTGCGGGTAAGGACCAGGATCTCGTTCTCAAGCCGTTTGACACAATTCGTATCTTCAGCAAGTACGATTTCGAGGATCCGCCAGTTATAACGATCACCGGAGAAGTGCGTGATCCAGGCGATCACCTAACCAATGGAACGCCGCACCTGCGAGACGCTATTTATTTGGCGGGCGGGACGACTCGCGATGCTCTTCTCGATGATGTTCAGGTCTATCGCAAAACGAGCCACGGCAAGCTTCAGGTAATTAGCGTAAACCTGGCAAAGGCGCTCGAAGGCGATGAGAAGAGTGACATCGCTCTGGAGCCAAAGGATCGCGTTTTCATTCATCGCGACCTCAATAAACTTGACCCGCCGATGGTATCGGTGGAAGGACAAGTTGCTCGTCCGGGAAAATATCCTCTGGGCGAGGATATGACTGCAGCTGGGCTGGTGCGAGTCGCTGGCGGATTCAAGCGTGGCGCCTATACCGAGCAGGCTGACTTGACGCGCTTCGAAGTGCAGGACGGAACCAAAGTGATCGGGGACCACGTGATAATACCGATCGAAAAAGCGATGCTTGGCGAGCCAGACACTGATGTGCGCTTACGAGATGGCGATGTCCTGACGGTCGAGCAGATCTCGAACTGGCAGGATTTGTCAGCCACCATCCAGGTCAAGGGAGAAGTGGCGCATCCCGGTGGCTACGGCATTCAGCCCGGCGAACGCCTCAGTTCCGTTATCGCGCGGGCCGGCGGCTTTCTTTCCACGGCATACCCTTACGGGGCAATTTTCGAACGGGTTGAATTAAGAGAAATTGAACAAAAAAACCGCACAGAGTTGATTCAGCGGATGAAAACCGAAGCTGCAAATGTGGTGTCAGATCCCGAGATGGAGTCGGAAGACAAGCTGGAGGCCAAAGCTAGCGTGCTTCAATACAAGAAGACCATCGAGGAGCTCGAAAACACGCCGCCGGCTGGCCGCCTGGTAATCCACATTTCGTCAGATCTCAAGCGATGGGCTAACACCTCTGCGGATGTCCAGCTGCGAGCGGGAGACACGATTTACATTCCCAAGCGGCCGGGCATGGTTTTGGTGGATGGTGCGGTGTTTAATCCAACTGGCATCAGCTACAAGCCCGGTAAAGATGTCAGCTGGTACTTGAAACAGGCGGGCGGTCCCAATGCAATGGCGAACCGAAAGGGCATCTTCGTGGTTCGTGGGGATGGTTCCGTTATCGGCGGGGCAGGCAGCATGTTTAGCGGGGGCGTGGAAAGCGCGGAATTGCGTCCCGGCGATACGGTGATTGTACCCGAACAGGTTTACGTATTCAGCGACAAGTTCAAAACCACTCTTGCAATCGGCCAAGTCGCAGCTTCGATCGGTTCGGCAGTCGCGGTCGCAGCCTACTATGGGACTCACTGATGGTTATATCGGAGTCTTGCTCGATACAACTATCGCCTGGGATCCGGTCTGAATTTTGATGGCCGCGGTCGGGAAGTGGTGCGTCTGGGTGACTTTGTTGCTTAGTGTCCAGTCAGGAATTAGCCAGACCAATGATAACCCGTCGCCCCAGCCGGCTTCCGCTGGACAGCAAACACCAGCGCCAGACCAGCATTTACCGATCAAAGATGGACCTCCGAATCGACTGGAGCCCGGCGACGATCCGGAAAATCGACTGCTCTCGCCATTTCTGAGACACCTTCTACAAGATCAAAAGCAGTTCTGGACAGGGCCGGCGAACATACAAACTAAAGATCTGAAGTGGATCCTGCCAGCCGCGGGTGTTACCGCTGCCTTCATTGCCAGTGACAGCTGGTGGTCGAAACAAGTGCCGCTGAGTCACGTGGATACGAGCAAGAAGATTTCGGATTACGGCGTCTATGCTTTTCTTGGGCTCAGTGGCGGTTCGTTTCTCTGGGGTCAGATTAAACACAATGACCAATTGTCGGAAGCGGGATTGCTCTCTGCCGAGGCTGCCATTAACGCCACGGCCATAGCCTATGCGTTCAAAGAAATCACGCAAAGACAACGTCCGTACCAGGGAAATGGACACGGCAACTTTTTCGCGGGAGGGAGTTCTTTTCCCGCTGAACATGCGGCGATCGCCTGGTCCGTGGCCAGCGTTTGGGCGCACGAATATCCGGGCTGGCTCAGTCAAACGGCAGCATACGGCTTGGCTTCCGCTGTGACCATTACACGAGTGACGTCGAAACAACATTTCGCCTCCGATGCCGTCATCGGCAGCGCATTGGGTTGGTATCTCGCCCGGCAGGTTTATCGAGCCCATCACGATCCCGAACTGGGCGGCTCGGGATGGGGCAGCGTCTTCGAAGAGAGAACCGGGGACAAAGTTCGCAACCCAAACTACATGGCATCTCCATATGTCCCCCTCGATAGTTGGATATACCCCGCGTTCGAGCGTTTGATAGCTTTGGGTTACATTCAGTCCGAGGTTTTGGGAATACGTCCGTGGACTCGCATGGCATGCGCTCGGTTGCTTGAAGATGCCGAAAATGATTTTCCAAATAATGGAATTGAGGAAGGCGAAGCTGGCCGGACCTATGCTGCCTTAACGGGGGAATTCGAACGCGAACTAGCGAGGTTGGGGGGCGACGCTAATGTCGGCGCACGGCTGGATTCCATTTATAGCAGGACAATGGGGATATCCGGGACGCCGGTCAGAGACGGGTATCACTTTGGGCAAACTATTGTTAATGACTACGGTCGGCCCTACTGGAGCGGAGTCAATAACATTACGGGCTTGAGTGCGGATGCGGAGGCCGGCCCGGTATCCGTTTATTTTCGTGGAGAGTATCAACACGCGCCTGCTATGCCCTCGGAATCGCCGCAAACGCTGGCGGCAACTGCGGCGGCCGATGAAACTCCGACGCTCGCCGATGGTACCGCTGAGGCAAATCAGTTCGCGTTGCTTGATAGCATGGCGTCGGTCAACATCAACAACGTCCAGATTTCTGTCGGGAAACAGAGCGCGTGGCTTGGTCCGGGTGAATCCGGATCGCTGCTGATGACCAACAATGCCGCGCCGTTCCCGATGGTGAAGATTGACGATGTTTTACCGCACAAAATCCCTGGACTGTCGCGCATACTCGGGGCATTTCGAACCGAATATTTCATCGGGCAACTTTCCGGGCAGCACTGGGAATACTGCCTCGCGCCAACGTGTCAGTCCTATCCTGGATATCCGGGCGTGGTTGGCCCCAATATTTCGCCACAGCCGTTCATTCACGGGGAAAAGATCAGTTTCCAACCCACTCCAAATTTTGAATTTGGCATGGGCGTCACCGCCATGTTCGGCGGCCCGGGTCTCCCTGTCACATTCGAGAACTTTTTTCGCACATACTACATCCACAGCCCGAATGTGGCGAACAATCCTGGCAAGCGAGTCTCCACTGCGGACCTGACCTACCGGATCCCGGGTTTAAGGAACTGGTTAACTTTTTATTTGGACTCTATGGTTTGGGACGAGATTTCACCGATCGGTTCCACCCGCGCGAGTGTGAACCCAGGGATTTATATGCCGCGTATACCGAATGTTCCGAAGTTAGAATTCCGGGCGGAGGGCTTCAATATATCGCGAGCCGGCGAATTTCTTCCGGGATTTGTCTATACCAATCCACAGCGTTATCGCTCCGGCTATGTCAATAACGGCGACCTGCTGGGCAGTTGGATCGGACGAGCTGGAAGGGGTGGCCAGGGCTGGCTGACCTACTGGTTGTCGCCTCGCAATAAAGTGCAGTTGGGCTATCGGTTGCAAACTGTCGCTCCCAATTTCATCGGTGGCGGCCGCCTGGCTGACTACTCGGTGAAGAGTGAGTTTAAGGTGGGGCCCGATCTCGCAATTGGTGGTTTCGTGCAGTATGAGCAGTGGAACTTTCCCGTGCTGAATGCGACTGGACAATCCGATGTGACCGCATCGTTGCAGGTCACGTATTCTCCCCGATGGCATCTCCAAAAGTAGAGTCCGCTGTAGCTTTGTCTGCAACATAGTATGGAAAAATCGATCCGTCTGACGGTTGCGAAAAATGCGGTAGCCAACGTCGCACGGGGAACTGTGTCGGCTCTGGTGGCGCTTGCCGTGCCGCCATTTCTGACGCGCGCTCTACCTCCCGAGAAGTATGGAGCTTGGGTTCTGGTATTGCAGCTGGCCGCTTATGTGGGGTATCTCGAGTTCGGCATTCAGACCGCAGTTGGAAGATTTGTAGCTCACGGGAATGAGCGTTCCGACTTCGAGCATCGCAACAAGATTGTCAACACCTCATTCGTTCTGTTGGGTATTGCCGCTTTACTGGCACTGATGTTGATCGGCTTCTTGATTGCTGTCCTGCCGCGTTTTTTCCGGGAGATGCCGGCAGGGTTATATCCTGACGTCAGGATTGCCCTTGCTCTGGTGGGAGGCTCGCTGGCAATCGGTCTGCCCGCTTCCGTATTTAACGGAATTTTTGTGGGCCTCCAGCGCTACGATATTCTTGCGGCGATCATTGCAGGTTCGCGAATTTTCGGTGCCGTCGTCATCATCGTGATAGCAAAAAACGGGGGTGGGATTCCGGCCATGGCTCTGGCTATGGCAAGTGTGAACCTTGCCTCTTATGCTATTCAGTGGTTGATGTGCAGGCACTACGCTCCTGACATCCGGGTGTCACACCGTTTCGTGTCTATCGAAGCCGGGCGGGAGTTGACCGGATACTGTCTGAGTTTGACAGTCTGGTCATTCTCCATGCTTTTGGTGTCAGGCCTGGATCTGACTTTGGTGGCAGCGTTTGATTTTAGAAAAGCAGCCTTTTACGCGGTCGCAGCCAGCCTGGTGACATTCGTATCTGGATTGCAGAACGCTGTGTTCAGCACGATGATACCCTCAATCGCAGTTCTGCACGCCCGCAATGCTTCCGGTGAATTGGGGCGATTGGTGATCGACGGGACTCGATACGGAATGTTTTTGTTGCTGCTCACCGGGGTTCCGCTGCTTCTAGCGGCGAAACCAATTCTGCGAGTTTGGGTAGGTCCGGTTTACGCCGAGCGCGGTGCCATCCTCTTACAACTCCTCGTGCTGGCAAACATACTGCGACTTTCTGCGACGCCGTATATCGTTGCGCTGGTCGGAACCGGGCAGCAGCGTCTGGTTATGTTCACACCCTTTCTCGAAGGCCTCACGAACTTGGCAGTCAGCGTTTTAGCTGGATATTACTGGGGTGCCGCGGGAGTTGCATTTGGCACTCTCTGTGGATCATTAGTCGGCCTGGGAGGGATTTTCTTCTACAACATGCCGCGGACGACTGACATTCGATTCAGCATGCGCGAGTATATCCTTGAGTCTCACCTCCGACCTCTTCTATGTGCGTTGCCGGTCGCTTTGGCACTATTGCTACAGAACGAACTGCAGGGCTCTGTCCGAATTTTCGTAATATTGCTGGGCGCCGTCGCGACAGGATCGTGTTGTTGGCGCTGGGGATTGGCGGGTAACGATCGGCAGCGCATCGTTGCCTTGGCTCGTTTGTCGAGCTCATAGTCACCGGCACTATTTCACAAGATGGCCACCGAATCGTGAAGTTTGTCCTGATGCGGGAATCGGAAACATATTGAAGGCGATGGCAGTGTTGCGCCAACTCCTAAGAAAGATCGTTCACTTTACGCCCTTCGGATTGCGGCGCTGTGGCGACCATTCTTATATCCTTCGGCCTCGGCTTATTAACGGCCCTGAGAATATTGAACTCGGGGAGCGCACACTTGTCCGTGGTCATTCCTGGTTGAGCACGATTACTGAGTTCGCAGGAGAGCAGTTTCATCCAAGATTAGTCCTCGGCAATGATGTCTACGTGGGCCAATATGCCTGCATCGTCGTTGCGGGGAATATCACGATCGAAGACGGTTGCGTACTCAGCGAGCATGTTTATATTGCGGATAACAGTCACGGCCTCTCTCCAACCGCGGGGTTGATCATGAAACAAAAGCTAACGCAAAAAGGAGAAGTCCGGCTCGGGCCACATTGTTTCATCGGCTACCGTGCCTGCATCATGCCGGGTGTTCAACTGGGCGAGCACTGCGTAGTCGGGGCAAATGCGGTGGTAACCAAATCCTTCCCTGCTTTTTCTATGGTGGCTGGAATGCCGGCCAGGCTGATCAAGAAATATTCGGTACAAACTAATCAATGGGTTCCAGCAGAGGACATCAGTGCAGAATACGCGCATCAACCCTGAAGCTTCTCGCTACTATGGTGGCATGAGAATGTCTCTGCTCGGGCTCGTGGAGGGCAAGCCCAGGCGGGTCCTTGAAATTGGTTGCGGGCATGGCCAGGTTCTGATGTTTCTGAAGAGCGAACGATCGACCGAGTTTGTGGCGGGCGTGGAATTGGTTGCAGAAGTCGCCGAGATCGCAAGGCGTAATTCGACCGTTGATCTCGTTCTTACGGGAGATGTGGAGCAGATTGAACTCGATTTTCCTCCCGAGCATTTTGATCTCATCATTGCGAGCCATGTGCTGGAACATGTGAAGGACCCTTGGTCGGTGATCCGGCGGCTTCGCAAGTTGCTGCGTTCCGGAGGGCAGTTCATTGGATCTCTTCCCAATGTGCGCAATGCCAGAATCAGCTTGCCTCTCGTCTTTACGGGTAAGTGGCAATATACTGACGAGGGCATTCTGGATTGGACTCATACCAGGTTCTTTACCAAGAGCACGATCTCCGATCTTTTGCATTCTTCCGGATTCGAGGTGCAGAGGATTGAGCCAGAGTTTTTCTCGCGATCGGCGATGCTTAACAAGTTGACCCTAGGCCTGTTCAAAGATCTCCTTTGTTTCACTTACAATTTTTCCGCGCGGCAAATCGACGAGGGGTGTGATACGGAAGTTACGTCGAACTGCAAGAAGGAGTCTGCACTCGGAATGCATGCGCGGCATTCCTGAGTGTGATTTACAGTCTTGCGCGAGCTGTCTTTGACTTGGTATTGTCACCGCGGCAAGTCAAGTTGGATTCCGGGGAGTAATTGAAACCATGAACGTGCTGATTACAGGTGGCTCAGGTTTTATCGGAACTCATCTCGCGCGGCGTCTTTTGCGTGAAGGTTGCAGAGTTTCGGTCTTGGACAATTTCAATCCCCAAGTGCATGGAAACAGCCATGATCTCGCGCCTGATCTGGCCGGAAAGATTACTTTGTATCGCGCTGATATACGGGATAAGGATGTCCTTGGTCGTGCATTGCGGGGACAGGACGTGATTGCGCATCTCGCGGCTGAGACCGGGACCGGACAATCGATGTACGAGGTTAGCCGCTATGAACAGGTCAATCTGGGTGGCACCGCGAACCTGTTGGAAATCCTGTTCAACGATTCGTCCCGATCAGTAAAAAATATCGTGCTGGCTTCTTCTCGTGCTGTTTACGGAGAGGGGAAATACCGCTGTAAATGCGAAGGTGTGGTCTATCCCCGCGGCAGGAGGATGGAGGATCTGCGCTCAGGCTTGTATGAGCCTCGATGCCCCAATTGTGGTGAGCCTTGCGAGGCGGTGCCGACCGGAGAAGATAGTCCTTTCCAACCCGCATCTTTTTACGGTCTGACCAAGCAGGGTCAAGAGCAGATGATTCTGATGTTTGCGAGGGTGATGGGAATCTCGGCCTTTGCCCTCCGGTATCAAAACGTCTACGGGCCCGGCCAATCGCTCAAGAATCCGTACACTGGAATTTTGGCCATCTTCGCGAACCAAGCCCGTGCCAATCAGCCCATCTACGTCTTTGAAGATGGAAAGGCGAGCCGTGATTTCGTATATGTCGGTGACGTCGTCGAGGCCACATGGCGATGCATTTCGTCCACAGACTCATCTCTTGAAGTGGTCAACGTCGGTTCAGGCTGCCGAACGACGATAGCCGAAGTCGCCAACGAAGTGGTGTCCGTTTTGGCCGGCACTTCCCGGGTTGAGATTAATGGTAGTTTTCGCGAGGGCGACATAAGACACAATTGTGCTGACATTGGGAAGGCAAAGTCCTTAATCGGATTCGAGCCGCAATGGAAGTTCCGAGATGGACTGCGCGAGTTCCTCCACTGGACCCAATCGCAGGAGATACACCCATCCGCGTACGAATCGAGCCTCTTGGAGAGCCGGGAACGAGGGGTTTTACGTGCCTGATCTCGGCAAAGTCGGCGTGGTTACAGTGACATACAACAGCGCAGCGGTCATCACTGCTTTTTTGGAATCCATGTTTAGACAGGAGCACGATAATTTTATTCTCTATGTGATCGATAACTGTTCGGCCGATGAGACTTTAGAGATCGTTTCCCACCATCAAGATCCGCGGATTGTCGTGATTGCCAACAAATCGAACGGGGGAGTCGCCGAAGGAAATAACCAGGGCATTCGCGAAGCCTTAAAGGCCGATTGCGAATATATACTCCTCGTTAATAACGATACCGAGTTTGGCCCGAGCCTTCTGTCGAGCCTTCGCCGTGATTGCAAAACTTACGAGTGTGACATGATTGTTCCGAAAATCATGTATCACGATCGGCCTGATGTTATCTGGTGTGCCGGTGGCAAGTTCAGCCGTCTGCGAGGCTCAGCGAACCATTTAGGGGGTGATCGAAAGGATGTAGGGCAGTTTGATGTGCCAAGACAGGTCGAATACGCCCCGACTTGCTGTATGCTTATTCGGCCCGCAGTGTTCCGGCGGGTGGGGCTCATGGATGCCCGCTATTTCGTGTATTTCGATGACACCGATTTCTGCTTTCGCGCTCGTCGCGCGGGACAAAAATTGTATTACACGCCGTCCACGCGCTTGTTCCATAAAGTCGCCAGTTTGACGGGTGGGGGAACATCTTCGTTTCACTTACTGTATACCACGCGGAATCATGTCTATTATTTGGCCAAGAATTATGGGTGGCTGCATTGTTTGTACTATCTGCCTTTATATCAGTTGAGGCTCGCCAGTAAGCTGCTCACCGGTCGACTGCCGATGGACGGTTTCCGTGTCAGCCAGGCGGGTTTCTGGCAAGGGGTTCGGATGGCTGTGGCGAGTCGTGACCGCGGGCATACCGTTTACCCAGATATCGCGCGCGAAAAAGGTCAATTCAGTTGAAGACAACAACAGACGAAGCGTCGATGCGGGGCATCTTCCATTGAGACAAGCTGATACACAGCTACAACCAGAAGTTATACGGACCACACCCTATACCACCCACGAACTGGGGGAGGAGGGTGAGGACACGAAGCGCGCGAATGCCTGGTTCTACGTATGGACGGTATGGGAAAGCCGCCGTTTTCTTGGCCGCTGCGCGCTCGTCGGCGCTGTGGTGGCGCTGATCATGTTGTATGCGATGCCTTGGCAATACGAGGCGACCGCTCAGCTCATGCCACCGGATAGCACCAGTAGCGGCGGTCTTGGGGCAATGGCCGAGATGATGTCCTCTAAGGTTTCGGGGCTGTCTGAGAATCCGATGATTGGTAAGTATGCCGGGGAGTTGTTGGGGGCCAAAACCACAGGAGCTCTTTTTGTCGGGGTGCTTCGCAGCCGAACGGTCGAGGATCGTATCATCGACAAGTTTGACTTGCGCCGCGTCTATTCAGTTCGTTATTACGATGCGGCAAGAAAAAAACTGACTGCGAAAACAGCCATTCTTGAGGACAAGAAGAGTGGAATCATCACGCTGACGGTTACGGACCGCAAGGCGCAGCGTGCGGCGGATATTGCACAGGAGTACGTAGCCCAGCTGAATGTCCTTATGGCGCAGTTGACGACATCTTCCGCTCATCGGGAGCGCGTGTTCCTGGAAGATCGTCTCCAACTCGCTAAAAAAGAACTGGACTCCGCAGAAAAAGATCTTGGCGAGTTCTCCAGCAAGAACGGCACCGTGGATGTGGAGGATGAAGGTAAGGCGATCGTTGAAGCCGCCGCAAGCTTGCAGGGGGAATTGATTGCCGCACAGTCCGAGGTGAAGGGGCTGGAGCAGATCTATACCGCTGACAACATTCGGGTAAAATCTCTGCACGCTCGTATCGATGAACTGGAGCGGAAGCTGAACGAAATCGGTGGCACAAAAGGTATCTCAACCTCTTCTGCGGAGCAGAGCAGCGGTGCCGCCGATCGGGGAGACTTCCTTTATCCGTCTTTGCGCCAATTACCCATTCTGGGCGTACGCTACGGCGACCTGTATCTTCGCGCGAAAATTGCCGAAAAAGTATACGAGTTTCTAGTCCAGCAATATGAGCTCGCGCGGGTTCAAGAAGCTAAAGAGATTCCGACTGTTCGTGCACTGGATAACGCCATTCCTCCAGAGCGAAGATCTTGGCCCCCGCGCACGGTCTTTGTTGCTCTTTTTGGGGCGCTGCTCTTCATCATCGTAGGTGCCCTTTGGATCTTCGGCAGCCGGGAGTGGCGGAATATAGATCCTGGTGACCAACGAAAACTGTTCTTCGCAGAGGTGTTTGGCACAGTGGGACAGTCGGTTGCTTCCTGGCGCGTGACTGCCTATCTCCGCCGCCGCAAACCCGAATTATTTCATGTAGAACACGACCCAGACTGACGCCGCGACAAGATTCTTGATTGATGCTTTACCCAGACTGAACGCTGCCAGGCAGAACCCATCGCCATCTTAACGAATCCATCGTGAGACTGTTCGCCGGAATTTTCGCGTTGTTGTTTCTGCCCTTCTGCTGGAATAAGCCACGTTACGGCATGATTCTTCTCGTGGCATTGCAAGTCCTCTTTCTCGGCGGATCGCTGCAAGTAACTTCGGAAAAATACGTATACGGCGCGTTTTTCTGCGTTCTGATGCTTGCTTGGCTGCCCGGTGTGCTACGTACCCGGAGGGCATGGATAAAGCCGGGCATTACTAAGTGGCTGCTTGCCGTATTTGTACTTGCTGTGATATCGAGATGGCCCGGGTCAGAGCATGGAATTCCGGCGGGGGACTGGTTTCGGGATCTTTCACCGATGCTCAATTATTCGTGGATTCTGCTCGGGGTGTGCGCCTTTCCGCCCGAAGTGGACACGCGAAAATATGCCCTTTCTTTATTAACGTTCATTGCGATTCTCACGGTACCTATCACCTTGCAGTGGATGTATTACCGCTCATTCTTCACGAATTCGCCCGACCTCCTCGATAATGCAACCCTGGGCCCGGTTGTCACTTTGTTCGGCGCTTTCCTGGCCGCCGCATTCGTGTTCGATGCGAAAGACAAACGCACGAAACGAAAGTTTGTGTTTTTCTCGTTGGGGTTTTTAGCGGCGGCCTTCCTCACGGGGACTCGTATCGCAGTCGCCAGTATTGTGGCCGGATTCTTTATCTACTTCCTGCTGCTTCGCCGTGAACGCAAAGTTTCATTCGGATCCGCGATTTCAGCAAGCATCTGGGTGGCAGGTGGGTTGCTCGTACTGGTAGTCGCCCTGGCTGCAACGAAAGTTATAGATGTGAGCGGGATGCTTGACCGGTATACGGAAACGACGACATCCGAAATGTTGGAAGACGATACTGTAAAAGATCGAATACTCGAATCGATAGACGGATGGAATGCTTTCATGCAAAGCCCGGTCGTTGGCCAGGGGCTCGGTTACAGGACTGAGACCGTATACACCGTCGGTGAGGTGGAGTTCCAGCCGGAATCTTTTTACATGCATAATTTCTATATTTACTTGCTGGCCAAGTTCGGTATCGTTGGTTCCATAGTTTTTCTTGCTTTTCTGATCTCCATCCTTCGCCACGCAATCAAAGGGTACTTTCGAAGATTGGATGGTTTTGATAAATATTACTTCGGCTCCATGGCCGCCCTGATGGTTGCTTTGCTGATGATGTCGATAACGGCAGCGGCATTCAATGATCGTTTATCGACCGCACTGTTAGGCATCATGGTTGGAACGATGATCGGGATGGACCAACGTAGGAGTGAGTCAAACGACGCCACTGTGCTTGCGATTTCCGGCTAAGAAAGTCCCACTTTCCGGATCGCACACATCCACATGAAATTTTCAAGAAGTAGTCCGGCAATCAACGCGCTTCGTCGCGTTCATCGTCGATACCTGGGCCAGTTTCGATCGGAAATGCGTTTCCCGACTTTCTCGCTGCTGGTTCGGGAAGAAGTTCGTCATTCTACGGATCCGGTTCGTTACGCGACTCTGGGTCTTGCTATCGAACGGTTAAAATCGGAAGGACTGCAAGGTGATTTTGCCGAACTAGGTGTCTGGCGCGGAGACACTAGCCGCTTCTTGCATCTAAGCGCGCCGGAGCGTGCCCTACACCTGTTCGATACATTCTCCGGTTTTCCGGACGGCCTCGCCGTTGACGAGCCCGATCGCTTCGACAACACGAGCGTTAGTTTCGTCAAGGAACGCATCGGCGACATTCGCAACCTTGTTTTCCACGTTGGGTGTTTCCCAGATACTGCGGCCGGGCTGGAAGCGAACCGTTTCGCGCTTGTCATGCTTGACGCTGATTGCTATGCCAGTACTCTTTCCGGTTTGCAGTTCTTTTACCCTCGCATGGTGACTGGTGGGTATGTGTTTATGCACGACTTCAATAGTCCGGAGTCCGATCACGGCGTAAGCCGAGCCGCTTCTGAATTTATGGCCGATAAGTCTGAGAAGATCGTTGAAATCCCGGATACGTGGGGCTCGGCTTTCTTTCGGAAGGTCGCCTGATCTGTAGCGCGTCTTGTCTGAATAAGAAAAATGAAATCCGTTACGCAATCCGGTTTCGCTGACCTGGTTATGCCGGCGACCTCCACCGTTTGCGCCTGCTGCGGCGCCCGGGCCTCCATTCCGGTGGCTCGTCACGGCAGATGGACTTATCTGGCGTGCGACGATTGTGGAGGCATGGAATTGTCTCCAGTCCCGACAGATGCCGCGCTGCAGGAGTATTACAACGCCCAATATTCGGTACCATCCAACGATGCTTATTATCAGCACTACGAAGGTATTTCACGTGAGTTGCTGGGCCCGATCGAAGCCAGGGCGAAAACTCGGGGGAGCCTGCTGGAAATCGGGTGTTCTCATGGCGCTTTTTTGTTGCAGGCCCGCGCGGCTGGTTGGGACGTAACCGGTATTGAGATTTCCGACGAGGCAGCGAACAATGCACGTGCGCGCGGCCTTAAGGTTGTGACTGGTACTCTGGAAAAAAGCAGATCCGTGCTAGGCACCTTCGATTGCATCACGTCCTGGTATGTGATTGAACACATCGTTGATGTGAACGCTTTTTTGGGCGCGGTAAAGTCGCATCTCAAGCCGGGTGGTCTGTTGGCATTGAGAACCGCGAATGCGCGTGCTCTGGTTGCCAGGGCGATTCCGCAGTACTGGCATTGGATCGAAGCTCCTGCACATGTCAGACTATTTTCCGCAACCGGAATGGCACGACTGCTTGAACGCCACGGTTTTTCCGTGTGCAGCCAAAGTACACGGCGGGGAGATGCTAGGGCGTTTGGGACGGATTTGTTAATGGCTGGAGCCAAGGCACTCCTGGATCGCAAGGATCGAGAGGTTGATACGCTGAGTTTTAGCGGCAATGGAAGTCGCGCCGGCAATTTGCCGCGATACACAGACATGGTGTTCCGCCCTTTTGACTGGGTTCTTGGCATTAACGGGCGCAACATGCTGGGCGCGGAACTATTTGTAATGGCAAACGCAAATGTATAGCGCCCACTAGGTTTTCGGATGAGACTTCTATTCACCACTCACCTTTTTCCCTATCCACCCACCGACGGGGGGCGTATTGGCTTTTTCAATCCGTTAAAGTATTTGTCTCGCCGGATGGAAATTGTTCTAGTCTCATTTATCGATTCGGAACCGGCGGAATATATAGATGAGGTTAGGCGCTATTGCGTCGATGTCAGAGTTCATAAGCTACGCAAGTCACCGCTTGCCATGGCGCGGGGATTATTCGGAACTCCTCCCGGAACGGCAGCGAAGTATTACGACGTGGAGTTCGGCAAGATGATTCAGAGTGCGGCCAGAGAATGGAACGTAGATCTTGTGGAGTTCCAATGTCTGCACACGGCTCAATACCGGACTTGGGTTGGCTCTCTTCCCACAGTTCTCCGCGAGCACAACATTGATTTCAAGATATGGGAGCGCCAGGCGCAACATGCGAACAGCTTGTGGGAACGAGTAGGAATTTCTCTTACAGCCCCACGGCTAAAGGCCTATGAAGCCGGCATCGCGCCCAAATTTAACCGTTGCATTACGGTAAGTGATGCCGATAGCCAGCATCTTCGCGAGGCTGCGCCCACAGCCAGGATTGAAACAATCCCTTCTGGCGTGGATATGGAATATTTCGTTCCCGACGACAGCATCCCGCAAGAACCGTACTCGATGGTGTTGACCGGAGGTTTCGCTTGGCAGCCCAAGCAGCACAATCTGAGAGTGTTGCTCACTGAGGTCTATCCTAGAATCAAAGCCAAGTTGCCGGACGCTACTTTGACCGTGGTGGGAAAAGGAGCGCCTGACGAGCTTAGAGCCCTAGCGGACACGATTTCAGGGGTCACCATGACAGGTCGAGTCCCTGATGTTCGTCCCTATGTGCACCGCGCCGCGCTGTTGTTGAACTATGTTGAGAGCGGCGGCGGTATTGCGCTGAAGGTGTTGGAGGCCATGGCAATGCGCAGGCCCATGCTTTCAACATCGCTGGGCTGCGAAGGAGTCCGCGCTCAACACGGCGAAAGCGTATTCTTGGCAGACGGTCCTGAGTCTTTCGCGGAGGCGGCTGTGCTACTTCTGCAAAATGCCACCATCCGGCAAAAGATCACCGATGGTGGATATCGCCTTGTCAAACAACTCTACAGCTGGGAAGGATTGGCGAGACAATTCCATGATTGTTACACCTCCATCCTTTCCGAAACTCGGGCCCCGGCCCGGCCCCTGCATAGGTGAGGATTACTTTATTCTCCTGGACGGAGCCACAAAAATCGACGGCGGGAGTTGGAAGTGAGTGAACGGCCCTTTTCCGCGACGAAAGAGGATATTTCTGAAATCCCAGCCCTGATTTTGGCTGGTGGCCTGGGCACCAGACTGCGGCCCGCCTTCGACTCCGGCCCGAAGAGCATGGCGCCCATTGCCGGTCGTCCATTTCTGGAGTATTTGTTTTTGCAGATCAGCCATGCTGGCTTTCACAAGGTCACCCTTTGCTTGGGCTATGGACGAGATCAGATTGAAGAATGGGCGGGAGATGGGGCCGGGTGGGGACTCTCTATCCGTTATTCTGTGGAACCAAGTCCACGGGGTACGGCGGGTGCTGTTAAGCTCGCAGCCGAATTGATCGACAACGATGTTTTTCTGGTTCTCAATGGGGATTCATTCCTAGCTGTTGACTTACGTCAACTGGTTAAAACCCATCTTCAGGCTGGTGTCTGTGCCACGATAGCATTGGCATCGGTTGGGGATCCGAGCAGGTATGGCTCCGTAATATCGACGCCCGAGGGACGGATCGAGGCATTTCTTGAGAAAAGCGCTGCAGGTTCTGCGAGCGTCGGATGTCTTATAAACGGAGGAATCTACGTATTCCGGAGATCGGTACTCGATCTCATACCAGAGCACAAGGCGGCATCTCTAGAGCGGGAGATTTTCCCGCAACTGCTGGTGAAGGGAATGAAAGGATTCGTGAGTAATGGGTACTTCATCGACATCGGCCTTCCCGATGACTTCAAAAGAGCACAAAGCGAACTACCGCAATGTGTCTAGCGTGGCTTTTCGCGCCAAAGCGCCTCTGCGCATCAGCTTTGCAGGAGGTGGAACCGATGTGCCACCGTACCCGGAACGCGAAGGTGGTTGTGTTCTCAATGCCACCATCGACAGTTTTGCTTGGGGCAGTCTTCGGCCTCGTAATGACGGTAATATCAGGATCGAATCGGTGGACCTGGGACTTAGCCTCGAGTACAAGTCTGGCGATGAGATGCTGCTCGACGGCCAACTTGATCTCGTAAAGGCAGCTCTGAATCGGTTAGAGGCCAAGAACTCCCAAGGTTTCGACATTTTTCTCAAGAGCGATGCTCCTCCCGGCTCCGGTCTGGGCTCTTCGTCCGCACTGATGGTGGCGTTAGTGGGCTTGGTCAAGGAACTGAAGAATTTACCTTTGACCGACTACGAAATCGCCCAACTTGCATATGCCATCGAACGTGACGATATCGGAATTCTGGGCGGGCTTCAGGATCAGTACGCGGCGACCTTCGGAGGATTTAATTTTATTGAGTTCTACAAAGATCGCGTGATCGTAAATCCGCTCCGCATCAGCCCCGACATTGTTAACGAACTGGAGCACAATCTGTTGCTGTGTTACACCGGGACGACGCGGCGCTCGGATCGTATCATTGAGGATCAGACTCGACGGTTCGAGCAGGGAAATCCAGAGGCTTTACTTGCTCTTTCGCAGCAGAAGCAATTCGCAATTGACATGAAAAATGCTCTGCTGCGGCGTCGGCTCGACGATTTTGGCGACTTGTTGGATTGCGCCTGGCAGGCAAAGAAGCAGATCTCGACGAAGATTAGCAACCCGACGATTGACGAATTGTATGAAGTAGCCCAGAAAACCGGGGCGTTAGGCGGGAAGATCACCGGAGCCGGAGGAGGTGGATACATCCTCTTCTATTGCTGTTTCGAACGCAAGCACAAAGTTGCGGAAGCGATGCGGAGTATGGGCGCGATTCCGACAGATTTTGCCTTCGAAACCCACGGACTCCAAACCTGGAGGATCCATGAGTCCGGAACTGGCAACTGAGAGCCTGGTCGTCGAGAGTTTGCAGTCGGCTATCGAGCTTCAGCAGAAACTTCTTCGTGATGATGAATACCGGATGCAGGTCGCGACAGTTGCGCAAGCGATGGTCCGGGCTCTCCAATCCGGACACAAGATAATTTTCTTTGGCAATGGCGGCAGTGCTGCCGACGCTCAACATCTCGCGGCCGAATTGACGGGACGCTATCTGAAAGAACGTCGTGCGCTGGCCGGTTTAGCCTTAACTGCGAATACTTCCTCTCTTACGGCCATAGCAAACGACTACTCTTACGAAATGGTTTTTGCTCGACAAATCGAAGCGCTTGGCTCTCCCGGAGATGTGGCCGTCGGCATCACCACGAGTGGCAAGTCGGCGAACGTACTGCGAGCGCTGGAGGGTGCACGCTCGAACCGAATGGTTACAGTGGCCCTAACGGGAAATATGGAAGGGCAATTGGCTTCGGCCGTAGACTACTGCATTCGAATCCCGTCAGCACATACACCCCGCATCCAGGAAGCTCATATCCTGACTGGCCACATGCTCTGTGAAATCATTGAATGCGAACTTTTCTCGTAGTGAAAACACTTTGATCGTGACCGTAAAAGAACTGGATCATTGCTGAAGTCATAACCTGCAGGCTGATGTCGACATGAAGCTGATTGGCAAATATAGCGCTGTCCTGAGAAGCCGGGGTGGATTGCGGCAGACGATTCGCCGCCATGGGCTTGTGCGCACGATCGATGCGGGCCTGCGTGAAGCGTGGACTTCATTTGGCATGAGAATTCTGCGCTTGCTTGGCAGACATCCTGGAAAACCCTACGGTTGGTTAGAAGCAGTTTTGTTTCCCCAGTGCGACTACTGGCTTCGATACGCGCAGGTCATGGAAGGGCTGGAAGCTGCAGGAGCCGGCAAACTCCGGCGGCTAATCGAGGTTTCCAGCGGACGAGGTGGCATCGCGTGGGTCTTTCGCGATGCAGATTTGCAGATATGCTTGGTCGACCGGGCGTCGGAACTTCTGCGCGATGGGCGCGGTGGTGATGCGTGGCGAGTATGTGCCGATGGATGTCAGCTGCCGTTTCCCGATGATTCATTCGATGCAGCTATTTCATTGGACACTGTGGAACATCTTCCTGAACCCATGCGAGCCCCCTTCTTGCAGGAATTAAAACGTGTCAGCAAGCGGGCCGTGGTTGTGACCTGCCCTTTACAGTCCAACGATGGCGAATTCCAGGGACGTGAGTTCGATTACCAGCTTCATCAGGAGATTTCCGCGAGAGGAGGGGTACAGCCAGTGTGGCTCGAAGAGCACATTGAACAGGGACATCCAACTCGCGAGGTGCTTTGCCGTCTGTTACCCGGAGCAGCAGTCAGCGGCAAGGAGAATTGTTCCGTGTGGCTCCGCTTTTCGTCCCTCTACCAGAAAACATTCATGTGGCCCTTTGCCGGAATTTTCTACGTTGCATTCCTCAGGAAGCTCGATACCGCCCCCCCCTATCGCCGAGGTGTTTTGGTGTGGAAAAAACCGGATGGGAATGACTGTGATCCGATGGCCGAAGCTGCGAATTTGTCCCAGACTATTGCTTAATCATGACTCTAGTTCGTCTTTTGATAAACGCAATGAAAAAGCAGTTTGAGGAACTTCGTTGATGATTGCGTTTCAAGTCGTCTTCTGGCTTGCGGTACTGTTGATCCTGCAGACCTACATCGGGTATCCGCTGGGAATCTATCTCAAGTCAAAGGGCGGAACAAAAAGTCGATTCAAGGAAAATATTTCCGATTCCGAGCTCCCTTCGATTACGGTGTTTGTCGCAGCCTATAACGAGGAGAGGTGGATTGCGCGGAAAATTGAGAACGCGCTTGCTCTCGATTATCCCCGCGATCTGGTCCAGATCCTGGTCGCCTCGGACGGGAGTACTGACCAGACTGTGTCCATCGCGAAGCGATATGCGAATCAAGGGGTCGAGATTCGGCATAACCCATGCCGTGCGGGCAAGATGGCGCTCATGAACCGGGAGATCCCGCTTGTGCAGGGCGAGATAGTGCTTGTGACTGATACGACCGCGCAGCTTCCACGCGAAACATTGCGCTTGATGGCGCTCAATTTCAGCGACCCCGAAGTCGGTTGTGTCACTGGACCACGCGTGTGCTTGTCTACAGAAAGCTCCGCCTCCGAAGGCGAAGGTTTGTATTGGAGGTACGAGTCTTGGATTAAGCAATCTGAAAGTCGGCTTGGCACCTGCCTTGGTGCCAACGGTCAGATTATGGCTGTACGTAAGTCGTTATTTCCATACATCCCTGATATCAGCGACGACTTTTATGTTGCTATGAAGATTTTGATCGTTGATCGGGCCAAAGTTCTTTTTGAACCTCGCGCCAAAGCGGTCATCCCTGCTGCTGCCAACTTGTCGACCGAGTGGCGACGTAAAATTCGGACGCATGTTTCGTTCCTGCGCAATCTGCGCTACATGGGAGCGGGCTTCAACCCTCTAAAAAGCCCCATATGGTGGAGGCTGTTTTCTCATCATATGCTGCGGAGATTGGTCCCATTCGCGATGGTGATTTCGTTGGTCCTGGCGCTGTTGCTGTGGAATCAGGGTGCGTCATATCGGCTGATGTTTGCGGCGCAATGCTTGTTTTATGCGGCAGCATTGGCGGGCTTCGTCGCTGAACGATGCCGCGTCCATCTTAGAATTCTGTACATGCCATTCTATTTCGTATTTGTAAATGCAGCGGTTATTTTGGCCTGGGTGCATTGGATGCAGCGTAAAGACTACTCCGCTTGGAAAAGCACGGAGCGTATCCTGCCTCTTTCACCAGCTTCCCAATGACACAAGTAACCGGACCAGCGGAATACACGCCGTGGCAGCCAGATTTGGAAGCTCGGATACTAGTTTTATCGTGCGTTCTGTGCAACTCTTGATTCCCTGTGGCAAGTGGAGGAAGAATGTCTGGCGCTAATCGAGGAATGCGCATTTTCGGAGATCATTTCTTCTCGCAGGATTGTCAGGCATGATCTCATTCCAGAGTGGAGCTGTTTTTCTTGACCGCGATGGTGTCATCAACCAGAAAGCCCCTGAGAAGGAATACATCAGAAACTGGCGAGAGATCCAGTTTATTCCTGGAGCGATCAAAGCAATTGCATCGCTGAATCGCGCCGGGTACAGGGTTTTTGTTGCCACCAATCAGCGTGGTGTGGCCACTTCGAAAATCAATATGGAAGACCTGCTGGACATTCACCGCCGGATCCAGCAGGCGTGCGCACAAGGCGGAGCCGTGATCTCGCAGATTTACTTCTGTCCACACGATATACCGGCGAACTGCTCCTGCAGGAAGCCGAGGCCGGGCATGCTACAACAGGCCGCCTTGGAATATGGTTTGGATCTTAGGGCCAGTTGGATGATCGGTGATTCCGTGAGCGACATTAGGGCAGGCGAAAGCGCAGGTTGTCGTACCATATTGCTGGCTCCTGCTGTACCCTATACGCTGGCCACAAACTTGATTGCCGCAAGCCTAGAGTTGGCGGTACCTCTGATCTTTGAACAATGCGGCGGGGAAGCCAGCCGAGAGCGGGCCGAACAATTCGAGTTAACCAGGAGCATTTCGCGTGAAAATCTCTAGATCTGCTACAGTCCCTGCGCCGGAAGCGATCTCAGGCAAAATCACTGTCGCACATCAATACTTCCGTATTCTTAAAGACTTGGTCGACCAGTTGCCATATTCTACGATCGACGAAATTGTCGAGGAGCTTTTGCACCGCTACGAGGAAGGAAGGACCATTTTCCTCTTCGGGAATGGAGGCAGCGCCGCCTTGGCATCACACCTTGCATGTGACCTCGGCAAGGGTACTGCGGCCGATGGAAATAACCAGAGCCGGCTTCGGGTGATAGCGCTAACCGATAATATCCCGTTGATCACGGCGTGGGCCAATGATAGTTCGTATGAAAGTATTTTTGCTGAACAGCTTCGCAATCTAGTTTCTCCTGGAGATGTTGCTTTTGCTATAAGCGGCAGTGGCAATTCCCCCAACGTATTGGCGGGGCTAAAGTTTGCTAGAAGTGCAGGCGCCACTACCATTGGCCTAACGGGTTTCAAGGGTGGGATGATGAAAACACTTTGTGATTACTGCGTCGTCGTGCCATCCGATAACATGCAGATCATAGAGGATTTTCATTTGAGTGTCTCTCATGCTGTTTTCACGGTCATACGACAGCGCATTTGCGATACAGCGCGCCCCAGAATGCTTGCCCAATCGACCGCTTCTGACTGACCGGCTTTCCAGTCGAACCGGTTTAAGTTGTTTTGGGGGATCGGTTTGGTTAATACTCTAACGCTTGAAGTTCGCCTAACATCCGCTGTTGGTTGTGCTTTCTAGTTCACAATCAGGATCCTAAAGTGAAAACGCCGATTATGATACGTCGCGCCATTCTGACTGCGGATCTTGCTTGTATTGTGGTCGCGATGGGCCTCGCGTACGTCCTTCGTTATGGTTGGGTATGGAACGGGCCAGATGGAGGGTCCGCCCTCACCTTCCTGCCGCTGCTACTCGTTGGCCTGGGCCTCTGGTCGCTGATGTCGGCGTGGCTCAACCTGGATGGATTTCGAGGGGGGTGGTATTCGCCGGCGGTCATGTCGCAACTGTTTCTGGCGGTCCTTGGGCTGATGCTGATGCTCTTGGCAGTTGCGTTTTTGCGACGTGAATATGTCTCACGTCTGGTTCTTGGCTATTTCGGAATTCTGCTCTTCGCCGGATTCTTCATGGTGCGGTTTTCGATCCGCCTGCACTTTGGCTCACTCCATCGTGCAGGATCGGTGCGGCGCGTCGTCATAGTCGGCAGTGGCGCCTTGGCCCGCGAGTTAGCGACGAAGATCGAGCGCCATCCTGAGATGCTTTACCAGGTCGTGGGTTTCCTGTGTCCTGCCGAAGCTGCTATGGAAAACGAAACCTACGGTTCAGACACGGTTAGCACTCGCACTTTCGGGGTGGTGGAGTGCCTGCGCCCACGTAATGTGGATGAGGTGATTATTGCACTGCCGAAACCCGGACATCCCGAGGCTCTCGATCTTGCAGCGCGGTGCCGAGCCCAGGGGATTGCTGTGAGTCTGGTGCCCCATCCCTACGAACTTTATCTGTCCAGGACGCGATTGCTCGACCTCGATGGTCTGCCGCTCCTGCAGTTGCAAGATGCGATCACGGCAGAGGACCCAGCCTTTCAGCGTTTCATCGACATAGTGTTGGCTTCATTTCTTGCCATTCTGGCATCCCCTGCTGTGCTCCTGGGTGCCGCGCTTTTGAAATACTATAGAGGCCGAGCTTTTCGGCGCGAATTGCGTTGCGGGAAGAAGGGCGCCCATTTCTGGATGTACCGCTTGAATTCAGAGGCCTATGCCCAGAACCTGCCTCGTTATGAGGCGCTGTTGCAACACTTGAGCGTCACCGAATTACCTCAACTCTGGAATGTTCTTCGCGGCGAGATGAGTCTCGTCGGTCCCCGTCCGGAAGCTCCGGAGAAGGTGAAGCATTACTCCGATTGGCAGCGGCAGCGCCTCAACGCTAAACCTGGAATTACCGGTCTGGCTCAAGTCCATGGATTGCGCGACCGGCACTCCTCAGAAGATAAGGCCCGATACGATCTTCAATACATGCTGAATCGGTCGGCTTTCATCGACATTTCCTTGCTCTTACAGACGCTCTGGACTTTGATTCTTCGGTTACTGCAGTTGCCAAAGTTGAAACTTCGATCTGACTCACCGTCAGAACCGCATCCTGAACTTTCGTTTGAGGAGAGCCTGAGACGTGCTCATAGTTCGCAGTCCAGTGCGGATTAGCTTCGGTGGAGGGGGGACCGATCTCCCCGCCTATTATGAAGAGTTTGGTGGCGCAGTTTTGAGCGCTGCCATTAACAAGTATTTCTACACGACTCTTGGCAAAAGGACGGATGGGCGTGTCCAGGTAATCTCCTCCGATCTGCGTGTTTTCGAGACGTGGCACGATATCGCCGGAATGAGCGTTCGTGGCAGCGCTCTTGAGATTCCGCTTGCGGTATTAAAAGATCTGGAAAGTGATATCTCGGTAGATCTCTTCCTGGCTTCGGAAATTCCTCCCGGGACCGGGCTGGGTTCGTCTGCCAGTGTCTGTGTGAACATCGTGAAAACACTGACGACCTACCTGCATCGTCCGCTTTCCAAGTACGAACTGGCCGAACAAGCCTTTCATGTGGCGCACAATGTTTTGGGCAAATATGTAGGCAAGCAGGACGAGTATGCGGCAGCCTTCGGCGGATTAAATTTTATCTCTTTCTTCCCAGATGGAGGTACGCTCGTCGAGCCAGTTGACCTGGAGGGGGCGGTGCTGCGCGAGTTGCAATCGAATCTCATGCTCTTCTTCACTGGCTCATCTCATGATTCATGGAACATTCTCTTAGAGCAGGATAAATCGACTCGAACCCATGACCGTTCCACTCTTGTGGCGTTGCATGAGGTAAAAGCCCTGGCCAGTCGAATGCGGCGAGCTTTGGAGCGAGGAGAACTGCATGAGTTTGGGAAACTCATGCACGAAGGCTGGCAATCTAAACGGCGCATCTCAACCAGGATTTCGACCCCACGAATCGACGAACTATATTCCGTGGCCCTCAATCACGGAGCGGTTGGAGGTAAAATTACGGGCGCCGGCGGTGGCGGTTTCCTTTTGTTGTATTGCGAGCGGCCTAATCAAGCTGCGGTTCGAGAAGCAATGAAGAATGAAGGCGTACCCGAGATGGCCTTTTCATTCGATATGACAGGTGCTCAGACTATCGTCAACGACCCCTTTATTGACAGCGACGAACGCGGTGGCGCTCTCTGGATTTTCACGAGCAATCCTGCGGCCTGAGCCGCAAACAGAGCCGGAATCGTTTAAGGAGAAGTGAGTGAAGGCTTTCTTGTTGGCCGCTGGAAACGGAACTCGCCTCCGGCCTTTGACCGAAAAGACCCCGAAATGTATGGTGCCGGTGCGTGGTGTTCCATTGCTTCGTATCTGGCTTGATTTATGCCGGCGTTTTGCGATCGACGAAGTGCTGATCAACATACATGCACATGCTGAATTCGTGCGCAACTATTTGGAGCAGAATGCCGGTGGGATGCGCGTACGCGTTGCTGAGGAACCAGAGTTACTGGGGAGCGCAGGGACCATACGCGCTAATCGCGATTGGGTCGCTTCCGAGGATTGTTTTTGGATCTTTTACGCCGACGTTCTGAACTGCGCTGATTTGGGGAATATGTTGAATTTACATAAGCGTCGACGGCCGGCGGCTACTCTCGGGGTTTACCGGGTGCCAGAGCCGAGTCGGTGCGGCATCGTAGGTGTCGATGAAGACGGAATCATCCGCGAATTTGTGGAAAAGCCGAAGCAGCCCGCGAGCAATCTCGCATTTTCAGGGTTGATGATCGGAACGTCGGAGATGCTTGATGTAATTCCAGAACGCGTCCCCGCCGATATTGGATTTCACGTGCTGCCCCAGTTGACTGGACGCATGGTGTCTTTTCTCATTAGTGACTATTTGATTGATATTGGCACGATGGAGAATTACTCAACCGCCCAGGCCACGTGGCCGGGGTTTTCTGAATGTGCTAAGAGTAACGCACCGTGACGGCTTCCTGGTCTCCGTTATGTGGATCTCGCGTCCTTCGTTTAATCTATCTGGCGTGATTCGATTTCGACCGTTATCAAAGTTAAGTGGTTTAAGGAGCGCAGTGAGTACTGCAAGAGCGGTGTGCGTTGAAATGGGATCCCATTAAAGCCTATGGTGAAAGAGGTTAGACATCGACTTCGCAGCACTGCGTTGCGTGCTCCGCTCGTTTGGTTTCGGCACCGGGGTCTGGCCGACAAAGATGTTTTCCTGGCCTCGTATCCGAGGTCGGGGAATACATGGATGAGATTTCTTCTGTGTGAGGTGCTGACGGGGAATGCTGAGTTCAAGGATGTAGGATTCGTTATACCGAATGTGCGGCGTCACCAGAGAGGCGCGGCGCTGCTAGTGGGCGGACGCCTGATCAAGACCCATGAACCCTATCGCCGGGAATATAAGAAGGCGATCTATTTAATTCGTGATCCCAGAGATGTTGCGGTGTCCTATTATGAATTCGATAACCCCACCAAGAAGAGCCTCGATGAGTTTTTGAACCTATTTGCGCGTGGAAAGTGCAACTCTTTTGGGAGCTGGCGGCAACACATTCGAGGTTGGTTGAATTCGCCGCTGATGGAAAATGGAAATCTTCTGGTCATCAAATACGAAGATATGCGATTGAATATCGAAAATGCTTTGGGGGAAGTTTTGCAATTCCTTGGTGTACCCGCGAAGCCGGAAGTCATTCGTAAGGCGGTTGAAAACAATAATCTGCAAAGGTTGCGGGCAAAAGAAAAGCAGGCATTCGCAGCTGGAGTTAGCCTGGCTGGGCAACCGATCCGTGGTGGCGGGCATTATATTCGCAAGGGTTCGAGCGGTGAGTGGCGTGAGCGACTGACGCCAGCACAAGCGAAGCTCATAGAAGACCACGCGGGTGAGTTAGTAGCGACTTTGGGATATTCAGGCCAGTCAGGTTCCCCAATACTTGCACCAGCCGGACTTTCCGGTGAGGCAGTTTGACACAATCCTGATGCAGGCAGCGCGATCGACGCGACGATGTCGTCGATCAGGAACAGCCGCACAGTGGTCGCAACTTTGTAGTATCGTCTGTGTTCGATCTTTTGCCAGGATAATGATTTTCAGTATTTACGACTGAGAAAGGCTTGTGCGGTACATGAGAATATTGATTACTGGCGGAGCAGGTTTCATCGGTTCCCATCTCGCCCATCGATTCCTCAAGGAAGGCTGGTCTGTGAGGATCATGGATTCAATCCAGCCCAGGGTCCACCCCGAAGGTGTGCCCCCTCACCTTCCGAGGGAAGCCGAGCTACTTAGAGGTGATGTAACCAATCGGTCGGATTGGGAGCGAGCGCTTGATGATGTAGATGTGGTGTCCCATCAAGCTGCGTATCAGGACTATGTGCCCGATTACAGCCAGTTCATGGCGACAAACGTAGTGGGTACGGCACTGCTGTTTGAAGTTATCGCGGCGCGAAAACTACCGATTAAGAGAGTCGTGGTCGCTTCATCCCAGGCAGTATACGGAGAAGGCCAATACATCTGTCCGCAACATCAGCGTGTTTTAGCTGCCCCGCGCCGACAGCAGGATTTGGAGCAAGGTTTATGGGAAGTGACCTGCCCGCATTGCGGCATCCCGGTTAGCCCTCAGCTTTTGGAAGAGGCCTATCCGAATCCGTTGAGCCCTTACGGGACTTCGAAGTATGCACAGGAGATCACGGCTCTTAAATTGGCGAGCCTGTTAAATATTCCCTGTGTAGCCCTGCGGTACTCGATCACTCAAGGGCCATGGCAGTCTTTGTTCAACCAATACTCTGGAATCGCCCGCATCTTTACGCTTCGCTTGATGGATGGGAAGCCGCCGATCGTTTTTGAAGATGGATTGTTGCAACGCGATTATGTGCATGTGCAAGATGTCGTGGAGGCTAATTGGCTCGTTGCTCATGACGATCGTGCGGTAGGTCAAGCCTTCAATGTTGGCAGCGGGAGACCGACAACCGTTCTTGAGTACGCGGAAAAATTGGCGGATAAACTGGGGAAGACTATCAAACCTGAGGTTCCGGGGGTCTACCGGCTCGGGGATGCCCGCCATTCCGTCTCATCGATTGATAAACTAAAACGTTTAGGGTGGGCGCCACAGCGCAGCCTTGATGTAATCGTGGAAGACTTCATCACTTGGGTGGAAGGCCTTGCGGATATCGAGAGGTATTTTAGTGACGCCCACCAGCAGCTGTTGAACATGGATGTCTTGCGGATGAGTCATGCCCACTGATAGCGGCCCCAACCCTTCAGGTGTGCTGGAACAAGATTCCATCGTTTCCGAACGAGCCTGTGACCAGGTGAGTTGGAGCTATCGCAATGGTTTCAAGCGCGTCGCGGATATTGCGCTGACCGTTGTGTTTTTACCTTTCATCATTCCTTTTGCTTTGCTGGTAGTTCTTCTGATCAAACTGGACTCGCGTGGCCCAATTCTGATTAAGGTCAAGAGGATAGGGAAAGATCACACCAGTTTTTATAAATATAAGTTTCGTACCATGGTTCCCGATGCCGAAAAAGCCCTGCAGGAAATACTCAAATCGGACGAGCAGTTGCGCAAAGAGTACTTAAGCACATACAAGATAAAAAATGATCCCCGGGTCACTCGCTTTGGACGCTGGTTGCGGCGGACCTCGCTCGATGAACTTCCGCAAGTTCTGAATGTACTCAAAGGAGAGATGAGCTGGGTTGGTCCACGCGATATTCTCGATACCGAGTTGGCGATGTACGGGGAATTTGCCTCCAAATTCCTTTGCGTCAAACCCGGCATTACAGGTTTGTGGCAGGTTAGCGGTCGTTCGCGCCTGCCCTATTCGGAGCGAGTTCGTTTAGATATGTTTTACATCGATAATCTCACGTTCCTGCTGGACCTTAGCATCATCTTTAGAACGATTCCGGTTGTACTGTTTGGAGACGGCGCCATTTAGGACAGATGTGCAGTTCGTAAAGAAATACCGGGGACCTCATGAACATATTGGTGGCGGGGGGGGCTGGCTTTGTCGGCAGTATCTGTTCGGAACAGTTGCTATCTGCTGGGCACGCAGTAGTTGTCATAGATAACCTTAGTACTGGACATCGCGATGCAGTTTCTCCATCGGCTCGCTTCACGGAGGGTGACTGCGGAGAGAAGGAGCTGATTCGCGATCTTGTTCGAAGATATCAAATTGATGCGGTAATGCACTTCGCCGGAGAGACGTTGGTGGAAAAGTCCATGACGGATCCCCGAAGCTATTTCCAGAACAATGTGAGAAAAGGGCTTGACCTGCTGGATGCCGTGCTCGAATGCGGCGTCAAGAAATTTGTTTTCTCATCTACAGCTGCGGTTTACGGCGAGCCGGTGGAGACTCCGATTACAGAAGCTCATCCCAAGGCGCCGATCAATGCCTATGGCGAATCCAAACTTATGTTTGAGCGCATTCTGGAATGGTACCGGCGCGCTTACGGACTACAGTATGCCGCTTTGCGGTATTTCAACGCTGCCGGCGCGAGTCAGGATTTTGGCGAGGATCATCATCCCGAGAGCCATTTGTTGCCACGCATACTGGATTGTGCCATGAGCCCGAGCAGGGAATTTGTCATATACGGCGACGACTACGCCACCCCTGATGGCAGTTGTGTGCGTGACTACGTTCATGTTCTTGATATCGCTCAAGCGCATATTCTTGCGCTTGGAGCCCTGCATGATGAACATCGGCATGGGGCCTACAACATCGGTTCCAATCGAGGTTATTCGGTACGAGAGGTGTTGGGAGCAGTGGAGGAGGTAACAGGTCAGAAGCTGAGGGTTGCCATAGGTGCCCGGCGCACGGGTGATCCGGCAGTCCTTGTAGCCAGTCATGACAGAGTGGTTCGCGAACTTGGCTGGCAGCCTCGCCTTTCCAGTCTTCGAGACATCGTACAGAGTGCCTGGGATTGGAAGCAGAAGCACCCGGAGGGCTATACGGCGGCGAAGGAAGTTATAGCAGGGATGTAGGAATAGGAATCGAACCTCAGATTTAAGCGGAAACTGACCCGGCGGATACATCGGCCGGGTTTTTTGCGGGCAGTTGTCAGTTTGTGTTGACCAAATCATCAGGCTGCGACATTCGGCCAACGATGTGGCGAATGATTGCGATAAAGTTCTGCCGGACGCTCTCGCCGAATATCCGCAGTTTCATTGCACTACCAACGAAAGCGTTGTAGAGCTTATGGTAGAACCTGCAGTTCCTGTCACCGTGATCGTGTATGTGCCCGCTGGAGTACTCCCGTCGGCACCGCCTCCTCCTCCCCCTCGACTGCTACTACTGCCGCATCCTGCCATTAGGAGCACGCCGAGGGCTATCAAGTAGATCGGCAGTACCCCAAAGAAGTTCTTCTTACCAGACCGGGAAGAGAATTGTGCTCCCATCAGCGCCAGGCCGAGGAAAGGCAAGCACAGCGCGTAGAACAAGCCGGAACGCTTGCGTGCGGGATTTAGCAGTGTAGTGTTTCCGGTAGAACTCACGGTTAATGTTGAGCTGCCAGTGGCGCCTGCTAGAGAAGTTGGATTAAACGAGCACGTGGGCGGTGCGGAAGTTGCGCGAGTGCCGCCGAGGGTAATGCTGCTGCAAGAGAAAGTTACGGCCGCATTGAATCCAGCAGTGGATGCAGCTGTGATGGTGGAGGTGGCGGAGCTCCCAGCCGTGATCGTCGCCGGTGAAAGGGTTGTAGCGGAAACCGTAAAGTTCAGTGCGGCCTGCACGACCAGGGACACCGAAGCGTTGTGCGCGAGCGAACCTGAGGTCCCAGTAATATTCACAGAGTACGTACCTGCTGCGGTCGTTCTGGTGGTCGTGACGGCGAGAGCGGAGGCGCCGGAGTCGCCTAGGGAGGCAGGATTAAATCCGCAACTTGCCCCACTCGGCAGACCCGCGCAGGAAAGCGCGACAGGGCTGTTAAATCCATTTGCCGAAGTCACAGTCACCATCGCATTGGCCGAATCTCCCGCTGTGATCGTTGCCGGCGAGAGCGGCGAAACTGCGATCTGAAAATCGGGCGCAAGCCCCGAGCCAACCAGAACCGCTTCTTGTGGGCTCCCCGGGGCCGTGTCGCTGATCGCGAGCGCCGCCATGCGTGTGCCCCCAGCACTCGGCGCAAATGTCACGTTGACGTTGCAACTGCCACTCGCTGTCAAGGCAGCGCCGCAGTTGTTAGTTTGACTGAAGTCTGAGCTGTTCGTCCCGCTGATACTGATACCTATAAGACTGACGGACGCGTTACCCGTGTTCATAAGCATGATGGTCGCGGGTGCGCTACTGCTGCCGACGATTTGCGGCGAGAAGTTAACGCGAGCCGGAAATGGAGTCACAAAAGATCCACTCACACCGGTGCCGCTGAGAGAAATGGCTGTCGGACTGATTCTGGTGCTATCCACGATTGTGATCGTGCCCTGTTCCAGGCCCACGGCACTGGGGGAAAAAGTAACGCTGACGGTGCAATTGGTACCCGGGGCGAGGGTAGCTCCGCAGTTGTTGGTTTCGCTGAAATTTGTGCTTGCGGTGACGCTGACTATATTAAAAGGCGTGTTGCTTGGATTACTGATGGTAAGGGTCTGTACCGGACTGGTGGTGCTAACGCCTTGTGAGCCGAAGTTCAGCGCGGTCGGCGAAACCGCCTTAAATGGGGTGCTCAACAGTACTTCGACGGCATTTACGCCTGTTGCGGCCAAATCTGGGACACCGTCCCCGTTGAAGTCGCCTACAATGAGCCCTGCATTGGCCAGGAGATAGTTGATCGGTAGCTGAAATGTGCCATCGCCATTCCCTAGCCAGAGGGCAACCTCGTCCCCGCCGCCCGTAACTAGGTCAAGCTTGCCGTCGCCGTTGAAATCACCAGTAGCCACCAGTCCAGATTGAAACTGCCAGGGGTAGCTGACAGGCGCCTGGAATGTGCCATTTCCATTCCCAAGGAGAACGGAGATCGAAAAATTGGTGCTTACGGTGACTAAATCCAGATTGCCATCTCCATTGAAATCTCCGGTTGCGATCGAAACTCCGCCTCCAGGATAGTCAACCTGCGGCTGGAATGTGCCATCGCCGTTGCCCAGCAGGATGGATACGACAGGGTTACTTGGGTTGGCGGTGACCGCGAGGTCGAGATTGCCATCGCCATTGAAGTCCCCGATTGCGATTGCAAAAGGCACCGGCGCCGTTGCATAGCTGACCTGCGGCTGGAATGTACCGTCGCCGTTGCCGAGGAGTACTGAGACTGTGTTGCCGGTAGCGAGGGCGTAGTTCGTAACTACCAGGTCGAGCTTGCCGTCTCCCCGAAAGTCGCCCACGGCCAGTTGCATGGGCTGCACTCCGGTACCGTAATCCACATAGGGCTGGAACGTGCCATTCCCATTTCCGAGGAGGACGGAAACCGAGCCCGGCCCACACGGAGAATTGGAACAAGTCTCGTTGACTACGGCCAGATCTGTGTTTCCGTCGATCCTGAAGTCGTCTGCCGCGATCCCAGCTGGCAGGGTACCAGTGGGAAAAGACGCTTGCGGCTGAAATGTTCCATTCCCGTTCCCCAGCAAAACAGAGACCGTATTCGCATCCTGATTGGCGGTCGCTACGTCGAGTTACCGTCGTTATTGAAGTCCCCGGAGGCGATGGATACCGGGTCGGTACCGACGGCGCTATCCATCTCACCCACAAATGTGCCGTCGCCGAAGCCCAGCAACACGGAGACATATGCCTGATAAGAACCGGCACATGCGAAAGGGCTGCAACCCGGATCAGCTACGGCAAGATCGAGCTTTCCATCGCCATTGAAGTCAGAGGCGATTAACGCGCCGGGAATTGGGTCCGTACCATATAGCGTTCCTGGTTGGAATGTGCCGTTACCGTTGCCCAACATAATTGAGACAGAATAATTCCCCAAAATTGATGATGGTAGCTGAACATTTGAAATTGCCAGATCAGGCTTGCCATCCCCGTTGAAATCGGCCGCAATTACGTCTGACCCACCAGCAAAGGTCGCACTCAGGTCAAATGTTCCGTTACCATTTCCTAAGAACACCTCAGTGACTCCGCCGCCTGTCAACACCAAATCCAACTTGCCGTCGAGGTTAAAATCTGCCGCGGCCAGGGAAAAGATGCCATAGGATCCGACAGAAAGGTTTAGGGGATTTCCGAAGGTGCCGTTGCCGTTCCCGAGCAAAACCGCGGCGACAGCAATTGTAGAGCCGGATGTGCTGGTGCCAGTTACCGCAAGATCCAGGTTGTTATCATTATTGAAGTCGCCGATGACAATCGAGCTTTGCCCCTGCGTAGACGCCCCCGGAGCAGCAAACGTATAAACTACCTGGTTCTGAAACGTGCCATCCCCATTTCCTAGCAGGATGGAAACCGTGCCGTCACCAAAGTTAACCACGGCCAAGTCTAGTTTGCCGTCCCGGTTGAAGTCCGCCGCAGCCACTCCCGAAGAGCCGGAGCCCGTCGAGTAATTAATACTGGTGCGAAAGGTTCCGTCCCCGTTTCCCAGAAAAATGCTGACCGTGCCGGGGCTGCATTGAAGTGTATCCTCGAACCCCTTCTCACAGTTCTCGTTGGCTACGGCGATATCCAGGTTTCCATCCCCATTGAAGTCACCCGTCGCCAATGAGATTGGTCTGGGCCGGATGGATAAATAACTTCGGGTTGAAACGTACCGTCAGGATTCCCTAGCAGCACAGAAATGGTGTTGCTAGCAGAGTTGGTGATGACGAGATCGCGGATTCCATCTCCATTAAAATCTCCCGCCGCGACCGACGAAGGTTCGGTGCCCACGGCAAAGTGGGCTCTGCCAAATATGTAGGTCTGGGCGCAGACCGTAGGCGTGGACAGGATTAATAGCGCGAACAGCGCGGGGAGGGCTGCGAATGAAAACTGCCGCCATCTCGCTGATCGGACGCGGACTATTGCCGAAGAAAGCAGCAGAGGAATAGGAATAAAGAGGCCAGCAATTTTGTCGCTGGCAAGGTTTGAGGACAAGCTAACCTCCGAAACATAGCCACGAAAAATATACTCTCCAGCCACGTTTAATTGCAGAGCCAGGCGCCATTGATGCCTTTGGCAATCGCGCCGCTTCCTCCTTCTGAACAGGCGCATGCGGATCGATTGCTTACGTTACTGCAATGTGCGGGAGATGTAACGGCGCAGTCGCTGCAATAGATCATCATTCCGTTGACCTCGGCGGGTAGTTTGGCAAACGTTGTGTTCCCAATCCCGCCGTAAAGATAGGTCGGGCCAAAGTTGCGCGTGTCAGAAGTGTCTTCCATCATGAATCCGCTGGCATAGTACGGGTTATCCAGGCAATTGCTGGATAAGTTCGGGTTCGACGGGTTGAAGTTGGCACAGATGAAATGAATCAACCGCAGCCCGTTGACGAACCTTGGCGATGGCACAGAGATGGCAAATGCCGCATGCGACCTTGCCGTATCCTCCGCTCCTCCATTAATGAACGTAACAGTGTTAATCATGTTGTTCGCGACACCGTCACCTCGTTCGAAGTAAATAGCATTGCTGTCTGGCGGGGCAATTTTCATGCCATCGGTGTTGCAGTTTAGACAAAGCGTTTCGAAAATATTAGCGCCGGACCCGTCTGCGGTGTCATTGATGGTGAAGCGGATGGCATTTCGCCCGTACCCTCGTACGTTGATGTTGCGCAGCACTGTGTTGTTGATGAAGAGGTGGGTAAGGCCGCCGCTGGGTAGTTCGAAATGAATGGCATCCCGAACCCCCGGTGCTGGATCGGAGTTCAGCCAGGTCTCGACGTTCTCGATGGTTCCATTTTCACTCCACTGGTTTGATCGGGCAGCCACGACGTGCAATCCGTCGCGCCCAAAATCCTGGACGCGGAGGTTGCGCATGGCCCAGTGATTCCCTCCATTGAGAACAATTCCATCCCTGCCGGTTTTGTTCATATTGATAAAAAAGCCGTCAATACTGGTGCGGTCCGCGAGGGAGTATGGTCCAGTGCAGGTGATGGTGACTGCATCGCTGGTATCAGGCAGCGAAGTAAAATTTAAAACCGCCCAATCCGATCTAAGATGGACGCCCTGAAGGGTGAGGCCGACGCTCCCGTTATAGACTCCTGCGGGAACGTAAACCTCAACTCCTGGATGATCCTGATAGGACCCGGGATTTGTCCCCGCAAATTTCTTGGCATCATTGATTGCAGCCTGGATACCTAAGATGCTTCGGGGATATTTCACTCCATCCACATAGAACACACTGTTTAGGTTTGGCACAACGGGAGCAGGCAATAATAGCCTCCCATCTGGAACTGCACACTGGCTTTGGCGGGTGATGCCACTAGAATCCTGGCTCGTCTGTAGAGGTTTAGGCCCTGTTGGACATTCTTGCGCTACGCACAATCTAAGAAAAAGCAGTATAAAAATAAGTTTCTTCATGCTTGTGTGCCTCCTCCGGTTGTATATTGCTTCGATTCAACTGGGCGAGTCGCGATGAGTATAGCGCGATAGGTAGTCTTCTATATATTCAGAATGCCGCCCGATTGGCGGCCATCGAGGTCTGGTGAATGGCACGGCAGATGGCGGGTCCGTCGTCGAAGCAACAATCGATTGCGCCTGCATCCATGGCTTCGGTCCATATCACGTCGTCGGGAGTGCGGTGAGTGCAAATGATTTCCATGCCCGGTTGATGCCGCAGGCGGCGATCTCTTGAAAAGTTACCAACTTCAGGTCAAGAATTCCGATGGGGATGGGAAACTGAGATGCCAAGGCTTGAAGTTCTGGCAGCGATTGTACGATAAATACCGCTTCAGACACGGACCTGAACCCGGAAGCCAGATTCTCCGCGCGCGCGAGATCTGTTTGCAGAACTATGATCGCGTTGTGGATGTGGTAACTCCTAAGTCCTAACGCCGAAACCGCGTTAAAGCGAGCACGTTTCGCGCAGAGCCGCTACCACGCTGATCTCAAATCGCTCGATGTGCCCCCGGCGGCTGGAACGTAGCACTTCAGCGTGTAATCCATCACCATGCGATCAGCATTGAAGCGCCAGCCGAGCGTGCGGATGGTTCGCTTCATGCGCTTGATCCAGCCGCGCGGCAACCCGTCCCGGTCGCGCAGGTAGAACAGCGGAATCACTTCCTCCCGCAGCGCGCGGTGCAGATCTTCTCCGTCGCGCTTGTCATGGACGTTCATATCGGAGTGAGTTCTGCCCGTCCCGATGGAGAATCCGTTCATGCCGTCGTAGGCTTCGGCCCACCAGCCATCTGGAACAGAAAGGTTAAGTCCCCCATTTAGGACGACTTTTTGGCCGCTCGTGCCTGAAGCCTCGAGGGGACGACGCGGATTGTTCAGCCAGACGTCGACGCCCTGCACGAAATAACGCCCGACGTTAATGTCATAGTCTTCGACAAAAACAAATTTATCGGCGAAGCGGGAGTTGCGCATCAATTCCGCAATCTGCTGCAACACTTTCTTTCCGCCCTCATCATGAGGATGCGCTTTGCCGGCAAAGACAAACTGCACCGGACGTTTAGGGTCGTTGACCATCAAGGCCAGATTCTCGATGTCGGTCAGAATCAGGTTGGCTCGTTTGTAGGTGGCGAAGCGGCGGGCAAAGCCGATGGTTAATGCGTCTGGACTGAGTACGCTGCCAAGCCTCTGCAAAACTTCGCGGGATTCTGAACGGCGTCGGGCTTGTTCCACGGCGCGCCGGCGCACAAATTCCAGAAGCTGTGATTTCAAGCTCAGGTGCGTCTCCCAGAGTTCGCCGTCATCCACGTTCTCAATGTTTTCCCAGGTGCGCGCGTCGCTGCTGCGTTGGTGCCAATTTGTACCGAGATGGCGGTCGTAGAGGCGGAACATCTGCGGAGCCAGCCATGAAGGAACATGCACCCCGTTGGTGATGTGTCCGATGGGAACTTCATCTTCCGGCTTGCCGGGACACAGTCCGGTCCACATGGCGCGCGAAACTTCGCCGTGCAGCGCCGACACCGCATTGGCGCGGCGTGAGAGCCGGAGGCCGAGGACGGTCATGCAAAACGTCTCCTGCTGGTTGCTCGGCTTCTCCCGTCCCAATCCCATTAGGCTGTCCGGAGAAAGTCCAAGATCTTCCCGCAAGGGTCCCAGATGTTCTTCGATCAGTTCCGCGCTGAAGCGATCATGACCAGCGGGTACAGGAGTGTGAGTCGTGAAGATCACTTCTCGGGAGACGCGGGGCACGGCGACATCGAAGCCGATGCCTTCATCCTGCATGCGCGTGCGTAGCGCTTCCAGCACGGCAAAGCCGCTGTGCCCTTCATTCAAGTGAAGCACACCGGGCGTGATGCCCATGGCCGTGAGGGCGCGAAAACCTCCAACCCCAAGCACCAACTCCTGCCGGATTCGCGTGCGCGCATCTCCGCCATAGAGACGGGAAGTGAGCGCCCTGTCATCCGGAGCATTGTCTTCTACATCGGAATCGAGGAGAAACAAGTCGCAGCGTCCAACCTTCACGCGCCAGACTTTGGCGTAAATGGAACCTTCGCGAGTCTTGATCTGCACCGTGACTGGCTGGCCATTCTTGCCGATCGCGATCTCCAGGGGCAATTGACTGACGTCAGTCTCCAGATATTCTTCCTGCTGCCAGCCATTAATATCCAAACGCTGGCGAAAATATCCCTGCCCATAAAACAGCCCGATGCCAACCAGCGGAATCGCGAGATCAGATGCGCTCTTGATGTGGTCGCCGGCGAGAACGCCGAGGCCGCCTGAATAGACGGGAAGCGATTCATGAATTCCGAATTCCGCGGAGAAATAGGCTACCGGGCACGGCCGCAAAACTCCGGCATGCCTTGTTCCCCAGGTACGATCTGCCTGTAAATATTCCTGCAAGCGGCGGTAGGCGTAGTTGATGCGGCTGTGCAGTACCAGCTCCGCGCAGCGATTCTCCAGCTTCGCCAGCGGAAACTCTGACAGCAGCGAAACCGGATTCTGGTTCAGCTGCCGCCAGCGTACCGGATCGAGATCGCGGAACAAGCTGACAGCATCGTGGTCCCACGACCACCAGAGATTGCGAGCCAATGCCCACAGGCGTTCTTGCGCGGGGGCGATGAAGCGGTCCAGCGTACGCGCCTCGCAAACCACCGGCGCCACCTGCGCTGCCGCTTGGGCCAGCATGTGAATTTCATCTTCGCGGAAGACGCGAGCCTCTATGGTTTGAACGACCAGAACGCCCTGCAGGACTCCGCGGTCGATCAGCGGAACTCCCAGGAACGATTGGTATGCGTCCTCGCCGGCTTCCCGAAAATATTTGAAACGCGGGTGATTGTGCGCCTGCTCCACAGCCACGGGCCGCACCTGCTCCGCGACCAGGCCGGCTAGTCCTTCGTGGATGGCCATACGCAGATTGCCGATGCATTCCCGCTGCAGCCCTACGGTTGCCGCCAACACCAGATTGGCTCGATCCGGTTCGAGCAGATACGCCGAACACACCTCAGTCTGAAATCGCTTGGCAATCAAGGCGACGACGTTCATGAGCGTGTCGGCGGGTTGGCCCTCCTCCGCGGCGAGGTTGGCGATCTCCTCCAGTGTGAGGACGCGCGTCGCCTCGCGTGCAAAGCCAGTTCCTTCCACCTCTTGAACTCCGTCGTGATTTTCTTGCAATTCCAGGCTCTCTGGTTCCATCTCTGATTTTATTCTCACCCTTTCGTTTTTTGGTTAGTACTGTTGGTCACGTCCATCGGAGCACCTACTTGGACATCTCCGCCCAGCAACTCGCCCGCGTCGCTATCCGGCGCGGCACACATCCACGCGGTCATTGTATTTTGTGAGCCCCAAAGCGTATGACTAACTTTAGGTGCACATTCAAATCGAGTCCAATCAAAATTACTAATAGTGATCATAAGCCCTGGCGAGACTGCCGCACATTTGTGAGAGTTAGATGTGAGAGTCAGATTTGAGAGTAAGCGATGGAGGCGATTTTTTCGCCGGTGAACGGAGTATCATGCGAATGACGAACGGAGTGAACGAAAATAATGCCTGAGTCCATTGACTGGCCGCCACCCATACGTCCGGCGCGGCCTCGCCATCGTGGTCGTCTTCTAATTATTCTTGCGATTGTTGCCGTGATTTTCTTTGGCGGCCGGGCTGGGTTGTCTTACTACGTGGATCTGCTGTGGTTTCGTTCCCTAGGTTTCGCGGACGTTTTTTTTAAAACCCTGAGCCTGCAGTCGGAAGTCTTTGCCGTTTTCGCCGCAGCCACATTCGCCATTCTCTACGGATCGTTCCTACTCCTGAAGCGAGCGCATCTCTCGGACTTGCCGAGCGGCCACACCATTTACATTGGAGGGCAGCCACTGAAGCTGCCCGTCGAGCCGGTCCTGCGCATCGCGGGTCTTGGCATCTCACTCGTTATCGCCGCCGTGGCTGGCGCCAGCATGATGGCGGAGTGGCCCACCCTCGCGCTTTATCTGTACGCGCCCTCTGCCGGTGGTTTCGTCGACCCGATATTCGGCAAGCCCCTGAATTTCTTTCTATTCACGCTGCCGGCGTGGCAGTTCATCACGGGCTGGCTGTTGATGCTCGCCGTGGTTACTTGTCTGCTCGCGGCTTTTTTTATCCTTATTACAGGTGGAAGCCGTATGCTCGCCGGGCGCCTGAGCCGCAACGTTACGCTGCCGTGGCGCGGTCTCTCCGTTACATTTGCCTTCCTGTTGCTGATCCTCGCCATGCGTGCGTATATCGGCCGGTTTGAGCTTTTGCTTGAGGATCACACCATCTTCGGTGGCATTACTTACACCGACGCCCATATCACGCTCACCGGCATGCTCGTCGTCTGCGCGGCGCTCGTTCTCGGTGCCGTGATCGCGATTGTCAACGCCGTGCGGCTGCAACGCGGGCGCTGGCTGATCGCGTCGATTGCTCCCGCCGCGGTCTGTTTTGTTGCGGTTCAAATCGTCGGCTGGTACGTCAGCAACTTTATTGTTAAGCCCAACGAACTGGTTCGAGAAAAGCCTTACATCGTCTTCAACACGGAGCTGACGCGCCAGGCCTACGGCCTAAACCGCGTCGCGCAGCGTGAGTTTCCAGCCGAGACCACCGTGGAAGCAGCCGATGCGGCGAACAATCAGGCTACGTTACAGAACATCCGGCTTTGGGATTGGCGCGCGCTCCAGGACACGCTACGTCAGATTCAGGAAATCCGCACTTACTACGACTTTCCCGATATCGACATCGATCGATACAACATCGACGGCACCACCCGCGAAGTGATGCTCGCAGCGCGCGAGCTGAACGTCGATAAGCTTCCAGAGAGCAGCCAAAACTGGATCAACGAAAAGCTGATCTACACCCACGGTTATGGCATCACAATGAATCCAGTGAACGGGTTCACGCCGGAAGGGCTGCCCACGCTGATTCTGAGCAACATGCCGGTGCAAAGCACGGTGCGTGGTTTGAACGTGACGCGTCCGGAAATTTATTTCGGCGAAATGACCAATACCGACGTTTACGTGAAGACGCGGCAAAAAGAATTTAACTACCCGCAGGGCGAGAGCAACAACCTTACTTCCTACGAAGGCAACGGTGGCATCGTGATCGGCGGCTTTCTGCGCCGCATGATTATCGCGCTTGATCAGGACGATCTCGCGAAGCTGCCCTTCAGCGATGACGTGAATAGCGACAGCCGGCTGCTTATGCGGCGTAACATCCGCGAGCGTGTGTCCACGTTGGCGCCCTTTCTTACCTACGACCCCGATGCCTACATCGTCCTGGGCGACGATGGCCGGCTCTCATGGATCATGGATGCGTTCACCACTTCAGACAGCTATCCCTACTCGACCCACTACCAGCTCGGCAACAATCCCATCAACTACATGCGCAACAGCGTCAAGGTGGTCATCGACGCTTACGATGGCACGACAACGTTTTATGTTTTTGATTCGGAAGATCCCATTGTTGCCGCCTATCGCCGCATCTTCCCCAGCTTGTTCAAGGATGCATCGGAGATGCCGCCGGGGCTGCGCAAGCATGTGCGCTATCCCGAGTTGCTGCTCAAACTGCAGGCAGAGGTCTACAGCCTGTATCACATGACTGATCCCGAGGCGTTCTACAACCGCGAAGATTTGTGGACGGTTGCCACTGAAGTCGGCATGAGCGAGGGTGGCCAGCAAACTACGCAGGAGATCCAGCCAAATTACGTGCTGATGAAACTGCCGGGCGAAACCGGCGAGGAGTTTGTCGGGATTCTACCCTTCACGCCCGCTAACAGAAATAATCTGATTGGCTGGATTGCCGGACGCAGTGACGGATCGCAATACGGCTCATCGGTCGTCTACAACTTTCCCAAGACAAAGCTGGTCGATGGACCGCTGCAAATCGAGGCGCGCATCGATCAGAACGCGCAGCTCTCCGGACAACTAACGTTGTGGAATCAGCAAGGCTCGCACGTACGGCGCGGCGCGCTGCTTGTGATTCCAACCGGCCGCGCCCTTTTGTATGCCGAGCCAATCTACTTGCAGGCGGAGCGAAGTCCGATGCCGGAATTGCGCCTGGTCGTACTCGCCCTGCAAGATCGGCTGGCCTACGGACCAACTTTTGAGTCGGCGATGGCGTCGCTTTTTGGCGGAGCCGTTTCATCGCTCACCGCCTCATCATCGGCAGCAGCCCCTGCGGAGGCGGCGCGAAGCGCGCCGGGATCGGCGTCACCCCAGCCTGCGCAGGATCTCAACGCGCTCATATCCGAAGCCGCCAAGGACCTCGCTGACTATCAACGCCTGACTGCGGAAGGCAAGCTCGGCGAAGCGGGGCAGAAGCTGGAAGAGTTGAAGCGCGCACTCGACAAGCTGAACGCTCATCGCTGAAGCGGCATAGCAGAACACGCACTGAAGATAATCTCGCTATTTCAGGAATAGATACATAGAAAGAAAACAGCATGAAGCTTGTACGCTACGGACCGCCTCATCGGGAACAGCAAGGAATTCTCGACTCTGACGGACGTATTCGTGCTTTATCCGGGGCAGTTCCCGACGTCACGGGCTCGATCTCGCGTGTCGCATCGTTGCAAGGCATAGACATTGGAAAATTGCCGGTCGTGACCGGCACGCCCAGGTTGGGGTCCTGTGTGGAGCGAGTCGGGAAATTTGTTGGTATCGGATTGAATTATTCCGATCATGCGGCGGAAGCGGGCATGAAAATTCCGAGCGAGCCCATCATCTTCATGAAGGCTACATCCTCTATCTGTGGTCCGAACGACGACATCGTGCTTCCCAGAGGCAGCACCAAAGTCGATTGGGAGGTTGAGTTGGGCGTAGTCATTGGAGCGCCCGCAAAATATGTCAGCGAGGCTGACGCAATGTCATGTGTGGCGGGTTACTGCGCTGTCAATGATCTTTCGGAGCGCGCCTTCCAACTCGAAGGCACCGGACAATGGGTAAAGGGCAAGAGCGCGGATACCTTCGGCCCAATCGGGCCGTGGCTGGTGACGGCCGACGAAATCCCCGACCCGCAAAATCTGAATATGTGGCTCGAAGTTGACGGCCACCGTTACCAGAACGGATCAACTCGCACGATGATCTTCGGCGTTCGCCAGCTCGTCAGCTATGTGAGCCGGTTCATGAGCCTGCAACCCGGAGACATTATTTCCACCGGCACTCCACCGGGAGTGGGGATGGGACGAAAGCCTCCGGTTTATTTGAAAGCGGGGAATCGGGTAAGGCTCGGGATTGAGGGGCTGGGCGAACAGAATCAACTCGTCGTCGCCGAGGATGACTCTCACCCTACACAATAGAGATCAGAAGGCGAAAAGCTAACTCAATCTAATTTGCTCGTTAGGCTCCCCTGCAGAATCCTAAGCTGGAATAATCTCCGTAAGTACGAGAGAATATTAGTGGTATGTCCGCTAGAACGACACTGCCTTGTAGGCGTCTGCTGTCTCGGCGGCTTGTATTGAGATCGTCCTTAATTCGTTTTTCTTAGAGAACTCCTATGGCAACTATCACTATGGAAGTTGACGCGGCATCGAGTAATCATGGCCGTGCCGCGCTCGAGCGTTGGGCCAAAGAAATGGCCCAGATGTGCCAACCTGATCGGGTTTACTGGTGCGATGGTTCGCCCGAGGAATACGAGAACATGTTGCGGTTCCTCATCCTCACCGGGACTGCGCTTCCTCTCGATTCCACGAAGCGCCCGAACAGCGTGTTGGTCCGCTCCGACCCTGCGGACGTCGCCCGAGTGGAGGATCAGACTTTCATCTGCGCGCGAACCAAGGAAGAAGCCGGCCCGACCAACAACTGGGAAGATCCGGCGAAGATGAAGCAGAAGCTGGCCGGCTTGTTCGCAGGATCGATGGTCGGACGCACCATGTACGTGGTGCCCTATAACCTCGGGCCGATCGGCTCGCCCATCGCCCGGATCGGCGTGGAAATCACTGACTCAACTTATGTCGTGGTCAATATGCACATGATGTCCCGCGTCGGGCGCCATGTGCTTGATGCCTTGAGTGATGATGATGAGTTCGTTCGAGGATTGCACTCCGTCGGCATGCCCCTCGGCCCCAATCAGCCGGACTCTACCTGGCGCTTTAATAAGGAGCAGAAGTATATTTGCCACTTTCCAGAGACGCGTGAGATCTGGTCGTACGGCTCCGGTTACGGCGGCAATGCTCTCTTAGCGAAGAAGTGCCACGCGTTGCGCATTGCCTCGGTGCAGGCGCGCGACGAAGGCTGGATGGCGGAGCACATGCTGATCCTGAAGCTGACCAGCCCCTCGGGTCAGTCGAAGTACATGACCGGCGCCTTTCCTTCCGCTTGCGGAAAGACCAACTTGTCGATGCTGATCCCGACGCTTCCAGGTTGGAAGGTGGAAACCATTGGGGATGATATTGCGTGGATGAAAATCGGCGCGGATGGCCGGCTCTACGCTATCAATCCGGAATACGGCTTCTTCGGCGTGGCCCCGGGCACGAGCATGAAGTCGAACGCCAACGCCATGCTCAGCATTACCAAAAACACGATCTTCACCAATTGCGCGATGACGCTCGACGGCGACGTCTGGTGGGAGGGGATGACAGATGAGAAGCCGGCCCGGGCGGTAGATTGGCTGCGCCGGCGCTGGACCCCGGAGTCTGGACGGAAGGCGGCGCATCCGAACGCGCGATTTACGGTTGCTGCGAGCCAGTGCCCGGTAATCGCTCCGGAGTGGGAAGATCCGCGCGGTGTGCCCATCGATGCGATCCTCTTTGGCGGAAGGCGCGCCGGAATCGTTCCGCTGGTCACGGAAGCTTTCGATTGGCAGCATGGGACGTTCCTGGGAGCGACGATCAGCAGTGAGACGACCGCTGCCATCACTGGAAAAGTGGGGCAGTTACGTCACGATCCCATGGCGATGCTCCCGTTCTGCGGCTACCACATGGGCGATTATTTCGCGCACTGGCTCAAGATGGGATCGCTTTCGACCGCGAAGAAGCTGCCCAAGATTTTCTACGTCAACTGGTTTCGCCAGGATAAGGCCGGAAAGTTCCTGTGGCCGGGCTATGGCGAGAACAGCCGGGTGTTGAAATGGATATTTGAACGATGCGACGGCAAGGTCCATGCCAACGACACTCCGATTGGAAGGATTCCCGAGGCGGCGGATTTGGATACCAGTGGATTAAATATGCCGACCACGGATGTGGCCGAGTTGCTCAGCGTCGACATAGACGGCTGGCTCGGCGAGCTACCATCGATCCGGGAACACTTTTCGCTCTTCGGCAACCATCTTCCCGAAGGACTGAAGCTCGAAGTAAAGGCTCTCGAAGGGCGCCTCCAGGCAGCGAAGCGATAGCTTGGATTTGATCGAGTAAAGTGCTACGCCACTCCTCGCGCTTTTATGGCCGGTCCCATGTTGGTGCTGGGAGCGACCGAAGGTGCAACTTCTGAATTTCTCACCACACGTGCTGCTATCGGCTTCAGCCACAACAAGGCCATAAACGCGGCGACCAGATCGCACACGATCATCGCCCAGAAAACTTTCGTCCACGAGCCGGTCTTGGAGAACAGCCATGCCGCGCCCGGCCCCGCAAAGGCAGCGGCCACTCCCTTCGCTGTATAGACGATTCCGTAGTTGGTGGTGGCCCACTTCTTGCCGTAGAGGTCGCCGGTGATCGCCGGGAACAACGAGAAAATATTGCCCCACGCGAAGAAACACAAACCTGACAACACAACAAACCAGACCGGCCGGTTAATAAACTGCAGCAGGGCAAATACCGCGATCGCCTCCAAAACGAATGCGATGAAAATGGAATTCTCCCGTCCGATATGGTCGGACACCCATCCCCAGAACGGCCGGGTGAATCCGTTTAGAAGCCGGTCCACCGTAATGGCCACCACCAGCGCGGTCATTCCGAAGGCCACCACGACTTTATCCACGTGATAAGAAGAAGCCATCGGGTTCAGCTGCGCGGTAACCACTAGCCCGCCGAACGCTAACATGGTCATCATCGCGTAGATGATGTAGAACGACGGCTGATGCAGCATCTCCCACGGTGTCAGGTCAATGGCAGATGTGTTCACTTTAGATCTGATCTTAGCTTCCTTCGCCTTCCAGTCGGGTGGCGTCCATCCGACCGGCGGCTTGGCTAGAAAGAGCGCGCACGCCAGCACCACCACGCCCTGGATAATTCCCCAAACGATGAATGTGTGCTGGTAGCCCGAGACCTTTAGCATGTTCGCAATGGGTGCGATCGTCGTCGCAGTGCCCACGCCGAAGGCTCCGGCAGTCAGGCCTACACAGAGGCCGCGATGGTCGGGGAACCACTTCAACGCGTTTCCGATTGCGCCTCCGTACACGATTCCAGCGCCAACGCCGCCCACCCCATACCAAAAGTACAGTGCGTTGATCGTTTCGACCTTGCCGGATCCAATCCAACCCAATCCCACCATGATCGATCCCAAGCCCAGCATGAACCGGGGTCCAATGATATCGACCAGGAATCCTTCAAAAGGCACGAGCCAGGTTTCCAGCGCGACGAATATAAAAAACGTTACCTGAACGGCTTCGAGCGAGACGTGGAGGTGAGCCTGAATCGGCTTAGTGAAGAGAGTCCAGGCATATTGCAGGTTCGCGATCGCCATCATTGCGACGATGCCGGCCGTGAGCTGGATCCAACGATTGGGAATACGCGAAGGATGAATCAAGGAGGCCGGAGAATCAGCCATAAGGTGTTACCTCCACGGCGCGGTAGACGTTAACAGCGCACTGCAGGAACCACGTTGTTCAGGAAAACGTTCAGGGAAACGTTCAGCAAAATGCTCAGCAAGTTGTTCAGCAGAATAGCCAGCCCAACCCACCGGGCTGCACAGTCGGCAACCTCTTGGTTTCAGTCGGCTTTGGTATACTGGTCCGCTGACCGAACCACTTGCGGCACGGACTGTAACACGCTCCCGAAGCGGCTGTCAATAATTTCGCGATATGGGAAGCCGAAAAAGACGCGTAAAAGGGAAGCGCAGAAAGCCGTGAGACCTTTCGGAACGGCGAGCCAGACGACTCATGGATGAGAGCCTGCGGACGCAAATCGAGACTTACCTGACCCACCTGGAGGGTCTGAAGCGCCGCGGGCGCGAGTTGCGCGATGCTCTTGCGGCCAATGCCTCCGACCCGTCGGCAATCGCCGCCACTCGCCGCTGGCAGGAAGATTGCGGCGTAACCATCAATCAACTCTCCGGCGGGAGCAAAGCCCATTGGCTGGCCCGGTCTTTCAGTGGGGCTTTCCTGATGCGTGCGGCAGACGGCCAGGCGGTTGAAGGCGCGGAACCGGCGCAGATCGTCGAGCGGTTGCTTGGCGTTCTCGATCAGGCCGCGGCCACGCTTTCGCAAATGGATGGTAGTTCGGCGGCTTCGGCTTCCTCGGAAGCGCCCGCTCCGCGCCGGTTCGAATTTGTTCACAATGCTGAACTCCGGCCGACTTTGGAGCGTGCCTACGCCGACAGTCGCGAGGCCCTCGAGCAAGCGGACTACAACTCGGCTCTACTTACTTCTTCCGGAATTCTTGAGGCCATTGTCACCGACGCGCTCGAGCACAAGGGATTGAGTGCGCTGATAGCTTCGGGTGCGCCTGCCGAGAAGATTTCCGATTGGTCGTTCGAGACGCGGCTTACGGTTGCGGAGAGGGCAGGGTTGATTCGCAGCGGCTGCGCCCGGCTGCCAGCCATCGCCCGCGCGTATCGAGACCGCACAGACAGTGAGGGCAGTCTGAAAGAGAAAGTCACTGAGCGCGATGCGAAAACCACAGGCCAGGTGCTTCACGTCGTCATGCGGGATCTGGATCCCGGCAGGTAAGCCTGCTAATCGTCCAGATTCTCCCGAAACACCGGCTGCGACGGATCGACGCTGCCATCGATCACACCCACGAGCAGATTTCCAAACGCATTCGTAGCCTCGGGCAGGGAAGCGTAGCCGCGCTCCCGCTGTAGCGCGCCACCATCTGCATAGATCAGCGTAAAATAACGCCCCGAGGAATATTGCAGTTCGAGCAGCTTGTTCGGCATGTCCGGGTCGCCTTGCTGCCCCAGTACATCCATGAGCGCGACGGTCCACTGCTTACCCTTCGGGTCAGTGACGACCTCGCGCTCAAGGAATTGCCAATCGTCCATGCTCCACAAAGGCATATTGATTCGAGGGACTTATTCAAGAAGCTGGGCCAGCGCTCTTCCGACTTGTGCGCCGGTAAACGGTTTCGGCACTAGCAATACTTTTCGCGCCTTTCGCGAACGGAGGCTCACCTCAGCGAGCTCGGACGTGTCGCTGATAATCACAACAGGGAACTCGGCGTGATCCGGGTGCTGACGCACCGAGTCGAAGAGCGACTCACTCATGTCGTAGGCGGAGCAATCGAGCACAACCGCTTCGGCGTGCTGCTCCACAATCAGCTCGTTGACCGCGCTGGTATATCCCTCGGCAAAGACGTCGTAGCCGAGATCGCGCAAGGAAAACGTGAGCAGCTCGGCAATCTCCGGCGTGTCGTCGATCAGCAGAATGCGGCGCAAGCGTTCGCTACTTCTTGGCCGGGCCTGTGCCCGGCAACCGCTTTTTCTTGCCTTCCGAGGGTTCCAGGTCCATCATCCAAATTCGTCCGCCGGCGGTGTAGTAGGCACGGTGATCGTTCTCGATCATCGCGCCCCAGGCCTCCAACGTGCGCATGGCAAAGGTAACGCCCTCGAAATTGGCGCGGGCATGGTCCAGCACCTGATTCGTGTGCCAGTTATCGGTAAGGATGGCATCGCCGGGGTGCACGCGCAGCACGGTGTAGTAGCGATCGAAAGCCGCTTCCGGCCGCACGTCGCGCGTGGAGCCGCGCTTCTTGCCTTCCGTGACGATGTAGCTTTCCTGTCCCTCTGGCTCAGCCTCGGGCCCGGGCTCAACTGGATGAAAAGGAGCGCTTGTTTTCGTGTTCATACGGTCTCCGCCACGGCGGTAGCTTCTACGGCCGACGCCATGTTGACAAGATTTTTCGCATCCGCAGCCTGAATCAACGCCTCGGGCAGCGTGACATCCATCATTCGCCATTGTTCGTTGGCGAACTTCTGCAAGGTGGCGATGTGTTCGGCTTGGAGATGGCCAAATCGTCCTTGCAGCTTCAGATACTCCGACACCGGCCGCATGCTCGCCGGACGGAAACTGTAATCAAAAGCGCGCTTCTCCGGATTCCACTCCCACATCGGATAGAGCCCGCATTCCACCACCAGCCGCCCCAGATCGATCGATCGCGGAGTTTCGTATACAAAGCCCTTCTGGCAGGGAGTGTAGACCATTAGATACGCGGCGCCTTTGTGATTGAGTCCCTTGCGCACTTTGTTCATCAAGTCGATGGGATAGCCCACGCTCGCGGTAGCCACATAGCAATGAGGATGGCCCGCCGCCATCATGCGGGCCAGGTCCTTGGGAAATAGCTTCTTGCCTTCCGGAACTTCCGGGCCGGGAGGCGAGAAGGTCGTCATGCCGCCGTAGGGCGTGCGCGACGACGCTTGAATGCCCGTATTGGCGTACTGCTCGTTGTCGTAACAGATAATCAGGCAGTCGTGATTGCGATAGAGCGCGCCGGAAATCGACGCGAGCCCGATGTCGGAGGCGCTGCCGTCGCCCGCCTCGCAGATAATATTCGGAAACTGGCCCTTCCACTTTCCTTTGCGGATCATGGCTTCATACGCGGCGGCCACGCCGGCGGTGAAGCTGCCCGCGCTGCCAATTTGCGTGTGTGCCCACGGAACGTTGTAAGGCGTGCACAAATAAGAACTGTTCGCGACATACATGCAGCCGGTGGGTCCGACCAGGATGGTATTGTCACCCGCAGCCTTGCTCGTCATTCGATATTGAATCGAGGGCCCGCAGCCGGCACACGTACGATGGCCGGGAACGAACGGCTCGGACGACGGCAGTTCCGGGTTATAAAAACGCGCGCCCTGATTCGGGCTGCCGAGAATGGGCAATAACTGCCGCTCAACTTCGATGGTCGCCATATCAGTTCTCCAATCGCAGGATCAAGCGTCCTGCATCAATGCTCTCAAATAAGTGCGAACTTTTTACTCTTCGAATCCAACCCAATGGGTGCGCTTTTCAATCTTTCCCCGTCTCTGCGCATCCAGCATCTTCTCCGTCATCCAATAAAACTCTTTCAACACGATCGCCTCACCGCCCATGCCAGCCATGAACGAGAGCACGAGCGGACGTTTCTGGCTTTCGTAGAGCGCCGCGACTACTTCGGCATACAGCACGCCGCCGCTGCTCACGCCGCCGATCCCCATGTTAGTCTCGATCACACCCACCACTTTAAATTTGCTCAGAACGTCTTTCACACGATCGGTCGGATATGGACGGATCGTGCGCAGCCGCACCATGCCGACCTTTAATCCGCGCTCGCGCATGTGTTGAATTGCGAATCGCGCCGTCACCGCGTGCGCACCCTGCAGGAAAAAGACCACCTCAGCGTCATCAGTCATGAACTCTTCGACCCACGGATCGTATTTCCGGCCGAAGATCTTCGCGAATTCCTCATGCACTTCCTCAATCACCGCCATCGATTCTTCCATGGCGCGCGCCCGCTCCAACTGCAGCGGCGGACCCTGCTCCGGCATGATCTGCGGCCCGTGCGATACCGGATGCCGCGGATCAAGCGGATAAGGATGCTTGTACGGCGGCAGGAATTCTTTCACCTGCCCGGTGTCGGGCAATTCCACGTCGCCCGTGATGTGCGAGACGAAGAAGCCATCCTGGCAAACCATCTGCGGAAGAAGAACTCGGGGATCTTCGCCGATGCGATAAGCGATAAGATGATTGTCGAACGCCTCCTGCGCATCGCAAGACCATCCCATAATCCAGCCCATATCGCGCGTAGAGAGCGCATCGGTATGCTCGGAGCCAAAATCGCCCGGCGGATCGAGTGTGCGGTCCGCGATCATCATCTGCACCGGCATGCGGCTGCCGGAGATCGGCGAATAAAGTTCGTAGGCGAACTGCACGCCTACGCCAGAGCTGCCGGTGAAAACGCGTGCGCCCGCCGACGCCGCGCCGTGCGCAATGCTCAACTGCGAATGCTCGCTATCGGCGACGATGTATTCGGCATCGAGTTCACCGTTAGCCACCATCTGCGCCAGCGCCATCATTGTCGCCGTGTAGGGCCGGATCGGGTAAGCCGCGATCACGTCGACATCGGCATATTTCGCCGCCTGCGCCGAGGCGACGCAGCCGTTGATTCGCACCGTTCTCTTTTTTGCTGCGGTAAGCGTAGCCATGATTCAGCTCCAATTCTAAAGGTTCTTTGCCGCCCGGTCGCCCAGGTTTCTCAGTTCTTCCGCCTGCCGTCCGTGTAATCCGGGCGAGATGGCGAATGCTGTATCCATGCGCACCACGCCGGTATCGAAGTCGAGCTCCGGCACGCCTTCAAGGCAGCCCGTCGGACATTCCTCGATGCACACGCGGCAGCCTTTGCAGTAGTCGACCAGAATCTTGTACAAGCCGTTCGACCGCTCTGGACGCGCAATGCACGGCTCGGGACAAACCAGGTAACAGTTGTCGCAGGCGTTGCAGGTGCCGCAACTGAAGCAGCGCCCCGCCTCCTCGATTGCCTGCTCTTCCGAATACGCCTGGATCACTTCATCCTGCGTCTTCTTGCGCGTAGACGGAGGCAGCAAATCCTGCTGCACGCGCGGGAAGTGCGGGAAGTACGTCATGTTCATGCGATTCAAATCGAAGATGACGTCGACCGCAATCGTTCGCGGTTGCAACTTCTCGCCGCGCATCACTTTGTCCAGATTGAACGCGACACGCTTGCCATCGCCAACGGCGTTGACGACCATCAGGGGCTGACCAGAACCCAATTGCACGATGTCGCCTGCGGCAAAAAAGTTCGTATCGCCGAGGCGCCCGAACTTGTCGATCTTGATGGTGCCGCGCTCGTTCTTGAACTCGTCCGGCAGCCACTTCAGCGACGGGCGCTGTCCCACCGCGATGATCACGTTGTCAACGTGGAAACGCTCAGCCTGAGCCTCGCGATCCACGGTGATTGGCGAAGCGTTGATCGCGCCGGAGAAGCGCGCCGGATGCAGCTGCAACGCTTCCACCTTGCCATTGCCGAGCACCGCAGTCACCGCGCGCCCATGCACCAGCTCCACGCCTTCCTCTTGCATGTCGTGCAGATCTTCTGCCACGGCAGGCAACTCCTGCGGATTCTCCTCCACAGTAATCATGGTCACTTCCACCGCACCCTGCCGCAACGCTTCGCGGGCGCAGTCGATCGCAGTGTTGCCGCCGCCGATCACGGCGACACGAGCGCCCAGCTTCACCTTCGAAGTGCCCATGCCGATATCGCGCAGGAAAGGAAGTCCGTAAAGCACTCCGGCCTTATCTTCGCCTTCAGCTCGTACGCTGTTGGGTTCGGTGAGGCCGACCGCCAGCACGCAGGCATCGTAATCTTTTTTCAAATCTTCCCAGGTAACGTCCTTGCCGACTTCAACGTTGGTCTTGATCGTGATCCCGAGTTGTTCGAGGCGCTCGATCTCGCGATCCAGAACATTCTGCGGGAGAACCCAGTCAGGAATTCCGCCACGATTGAGTCCGCCGGCCTTCGGCGATTTTTCAAGGATCGTAACTTTGTAACCAAGGCGCGCCAGTTGATATGCGGCGCTATGACCCGCGGGTCCGGATCCAACGACGGCGACTTTCTTGCCGTTTGGCTTTCCAGGTTTAACCACATCATGAGTCAGCGCCTGACCGAGATCGCCAAGAAAGCGTTCGACCGCGCGAATCGAAATGGCTTCATCATACTTTCCGCGGTTGCACGCCTGCTCGCACGGGTGGTAGCACACGCGGCCCGTCACCGACGGAAACGGCATGTCTTCCTTGATGAGCGCGTAGGCATCCAGATACTTGCCGCGCTTCACCAGGTCGAGATAGCCCTGAATTTTTTCGTTGGTGCCGCAAGCGTTGTTGCAGGGTGGCAACTTGTCGCGGTAAACCGGCCGGATGGAGCGCCAGTTGCCGGTGGGGAACAGATCCTGTCCTTTTTCCTGCGACGGAGCCGGGGTGATGCCGGCGAATGGAATCTTGAGACGATCGGGAATATGTGTGCCTTTTGTCGACATAAAATCCTTCCTACGCGGCCACTGGATTCAGCGGCATAATGTGCAGCTCTTGTAGTGCGATTTCGAACGCTTTTTTATTTGCAATCATGGGCTCGATGGTTTCCATCTTGACGATGCCCGTAGTCTTGACCACCGCGGCAATCAGAGGGGCGGCGATATCGGGTGCTATATTTTTGTTTCGTTCGGCCGCGCCTTCGGTCGAGAGCCGGTCGAGGCCCAGTTCGCCCAGCCGGTAGTAAAGCCATTTGTGATCCGCAATCTTGGCGGCATCCACGCAGACGAGCTGCTTAAGCCGCTCGGGGCCAGGTACAAAGCGGATCATGTACTCCGGCGTGTAATGCGTGTTGATCACCAGCGTTCCACCCGGCGGCATCCCGCGCATGTAGTCCCAGCCCTTGACCATCGTGCCTTCGACCAGCACGATGATGTTCGGCTGCTCGTTCTCATACGTGAGCTCGTTCTCGATAATGTCGTCGCTCACGCGGCAGTACTTGCGCGTGGGGCAGTTGGTGCGATCGGGGTTATCGACGTAATTTTCCATCGCCTGCGCGTACTTGCCCTCAATCCGGGCAGACGCCGAAATGGAATTGACGATGTCGCGGCCTTCTTTGTCCATGATGATGCCGCGCGTCCAAACTGTAAGTTCTGTATAACTCATGATCAAACCTCGTGGTTTACATAATTACGTTACAGAATTACGTTGCTTCGTTACCTAATCCGATCCGTCAGGGCACAACCACTCAGCGCCGTTGCTCGATGCGTTGGTTAGTTTCGGTTGCTTCGAACCGCCGCGCTCGGGTTCAAGAACACTCAGAAAATCATTGCGCAAGACAACGAAAGGCGCGCGACGGCGGCGGTCTTGAAATTCCACAATCGCCAGCAGCGTCGCTTTCTTGCACAAGCTTTCAATATCAGCGCCGGTGAAGCCTTCCATTCTGTCGGCGAATTCCTCGAAATCGACATCGCGCGCCAGAGGAACGCGTCCACAGCAAAGCCGCATGATCGCGATGCGTTCGGCAGCGTCGGGCTTGGCGAACGAGAGTATGTAATCAAAGCGTCCGCTGCGCAGAAGCGCCGGGTCGACGCGCTCCGGCCGATTGGTGGCTGCCAGCAGAATCACGCCCTTAACGTCGCGCAAGTTATCGATCTCGCGCAGGAGCTGGCTGAGAATTCTTTGATAAACATCGGTGCCGAATTGATCGGCGCCAAACTTCGGCGCGACCGCATCGATCGTATCGAAGAACAAAATGCAAGGCGCTGCCCGCCGCGCCTTCTTGAAAACTTCGCGTAGCGCTCGCTCCGACTCTCCCAGCCACTTCGAATACAGTTGCGGGCCGTCAATCGCAATCAGCGGAATCTGCTTTTCACCCGAGAGCGCTCTCGCCATCGCGGTCTTCCCGGTGCCCGAAGGTCCAACCAGCAGAATGCCGCGCGGCGGCGCCAACCCAACCTGCTCGTAAATCTCGTCATGGACGTGAGAATGCTCGACAACACCATCGAGCAAACGCTTCACCTCATCGAGACCGCCAAGAGATGCAAACGTCGAATTGCTTTTCTCAATAAAAAATTCTCGAGTCGCGCTGGGCTCTACTTCCTTTAGTCCAGCCAGAAAATCGTCGCGCGTCACCTGCAGAGTTCCCAGTTCTGCGGATGCGACACCGTCAGTCTGCAGCGGAAACGCCGAGAGAAATCCGCGCAAGGCAATCATGCCCACTTCCTGTCCCAGAGCTTCCAGATCGGCGCCGACAAAGCCATGCGAATGTTCGGCAATTTCCTGCAGGTCGACGTTAGGCGCCAGCGGCATGGCGCGCGTGTGTATCTTGAGAATCTGCAGCCGCGCCTGAGTATTCGGAACGCCAATTTCGATTTCGCGATCGAAGCGGCCCGGACGCCGCAGCGCCGGATCGAGCACCTCAGGGATATTCGTCGCGCCGATTACGATGACTTGTCCGCGCGCAACAAATCCATCCATCAAGCTGAGAAGCTGCGCCACCACGCGCTTTTCCACCTCGCCGGCAACTTCAGTGCGTTTTGGCGCCACGGCGTCGATCTCGTCGATAAACAGGATCGCGGGCGCATGCCGCGCCGCTTCCTCGAAAACCTCGCGCAGCTTGGCCTCGCTCTCGCCGTAAAACTTCCGCATAATCTCGGGGCCGTTGAGGTGAATGAAGTGCACCCGGCTCTCAGCCGCTACCGCGCGCGCCAGAAGGGTTTTGCCCGTGCCCGGCGGGCCGTACAACAACACTCCCTTGGGTGCGAGAATTCCCAGGCGCTCGAAGATGCGCGAATATTTCAGCGGCAACTCAACCATCTCGCGCACTCGCGCAACTTCACGCTCCAGGCCACCGATATCTTCGTAGGAGACCGCAGGAGCACGCGCCGCCGTCTGCTCGCCTTCCACCACGCGAATGTCCGTGCGCTTTCCGATCACGACAGGTCCCGAGGGAATCGTGCGCACCACCTGGAAGTTCACCGCCTTGGCAAACGTAGGCACGCGCACCACGCTGCCCGCGACGACCGGGACGCCCACCAAATCTTCGAGCATGCGGTCGGGCGCGATGGTCGCGGGCGCGGCTCCTACCCACAACGGCGATAGGCGAACGGCTACGGCCTGTTCACTCTCACTCCGCGCCACACTCACCTGCTCCTGCAATCCCGCGCTGCAATTGCTGCGGCAGGTGCCATCAATCTGAATCATGCCTTCGTGCCCGTCATCGGAAAGTTCAGCGCGCGCCACTCCAACCGTGCCGCCAGTGATCTTCAGCACATCACCAGCTTGCGCGCCGATACGCAGCAGATCGCAGGGCGCGATCCGCGCAATAGCGTGGCCGATATCCTCGACGCGCGCCTCGGCAACACGCAGTTTCAGCGTCGCCGCCGAAGACGATGGCTTGATTTCTTTCTCCACGTGATTTGGGTCGCGAGACGCGATGGCTGCACCCGCCATGTCGTTTACCAGGCCAGTCAATTCCAATGATCCTCAGACTCGCGGGTTCAATCGATCAAAACTCGTCGAGCACAATCTCTTCGACGTCTTCAATATGCCGCCGCATCGCCGCCTTTGCGGATTCCGCATCCTGCCGCTTGATAGCGGCTAAAATTCGCTGGTGGCCGATCAGAGATTTTCGCGGCCGCCCTTCCACCTGCAGCGATCGTTCCCGCGAATCGCGCAGCAGGTCCATCACGATGTCCAGCACCTTCAGCACGACGCTGTTTCCGGACGCCAGAGCGACGCTGTAGTGGAATTCCGCATCTTCGTCAATGGTGTTCTCTCCGCGGGAAAGCTTGGCTTCCTGCCGTTGCAGAATCTCTTCCATCTCTGCGATTTCGTCGGCGGAGGCGTGCGTGGCGGCCCGCGCAGCCAGCGGCGGCTCCAGCATCTTGCGAAAGTCCAGGAGTTCGCTCACCATTTCGCGCCGGCGCTTCAGCGCGTTGGCAAAAGGATTGACCACCGAGTCGGCCGAAGCTTCGCGAACGATTGTCCCGGCCCCTTGCCGCGGTTCAACCACGCCTCGCAGCTCCAGGCCGCGAATCGCGTCTCGAATCGAGCTGCGGCTCACCTGCAGCATCTCGGCCAGTTCGCGCTCGGAAGGAAGTTTATCGCCAGGTTTCAACTTCTTAAGGATCAAGCGCTCAATCTGCCTGGCGACCTCTTCGTAGACTTTGTTCTTGCGAACTGCCTCGAAGTCGGATTTGACCGGCGTTGCCAAGCTACGCTCCAAGTGGTCTGATAAGTGGACCAGCGAACCAGAGGAGTATACCCCCGTTGTCAAGCCCCTAGCAAATATTTTTGTGGGGCTGACGAAAAAAATTTCTGGGCGTTACTTTCTGGTGTTCCGCCTATGTGTTCCGCACTATTGCGATTGCCGCCGCGCCGCACTTTCTGCTAGCAGCTTTGTACAACTGTATACCGTCCGGGTGCAAGTCATGGGCAGGCCCACGCGTTCGCCCAATTCCACCACCGCGCCCACTAATGCTTCCAATTCCATCGGCCGTCCTGCTTCCAGGTCCTGCAACATCGAAGTCTTATGCTCGCCAACTTTTTCCGCACCCGCGATGCGTTGATCGATGGAAATCGGCAACTCCATCCCCAACTTGCCCGCAACTTCCTCAACCTCCCGCATGATGCAGCGAATTACTTGCACCGTTCCCGGATCGCGCGCGATCTGCACCAGTGTGGCCCGCGTTAGTGCGCTAACCGGATTGAACGAAGCGTTTCCCAGAACCTTTACAAAAATCTCATGCCGGATGCGCGTAGTAATCGGGCAACGAAAACCCGAGGCGATCAGCGCTTCGGCAATCGCTCTTACGCGGTCGGAGCGTGTGCCGTCGGGTTCGCCGAGAGTAATTCGGTTGCCTTCTGTATGTTGAATCACTCCGGGTTCGGAAATCTCAGTAGCGAAATAAATGATGGAGCCGAGCACGCGCCGCGCCTCGATGGCAGCGGAAATCGCACCACCGGGATCGATCCGCTCCAGCCGCAATCCCTCCCATTCTCCGCCGAAACCCTGAAAGTACCACCACGGAATTCCATTCTGCGTGCTGACAACCGTCGTATCCGGACCCAGCACCGGCTTTAGCTGAGGTGCAAGTTGCGGCAGCGCGTGCGCCTTCACCCCCAGAAAGACAACATCCACCGGACCTGCTTCTTCGAGCGAAGCCGCGATCTTAGGCCGCGCTACGAAATCTCCCTCGCTGCTCTTCACTTGCACGCCGTGCTCCTGCATGGCGCGAAGATGCGGCCCGCGCGCGAACAGCGTGACATCGAATCCGGCATGCGCCATGCGCGCGCCGATGTACGCTCCAATTGCTCCCGCTCCGGCAATCAGAAATTTCATTCGTGCTCACCCGCGAGCGCTGCGGCGACGGCTCGCCGGCGAATTTTCCCCGTCGCGGTGGTGGGAATACTCTCGACCAGATAAATCTTTTTCGGACATTTGTACTCCGCTAAAAACTCGCGAGAGTGTTTGATGAGTTCGGATTCACTGGCGCTGTTCCGTTCATGCAAAACGACTGCCGCAGCCACTTCCTCGCCCAGGGTGGGATGCACACAGCCAAACGTTACCGCCGCCGCGACTGCCGGATGCCTCAGCAAAACTTCATCCACTTCGTGAGGCGCGATGTTCTCCCCTCCGCGAATGATGATGTCCTTGATGCGGCCGGTTAGATGCAAATAGCAATCCGAATCGAGAAAGCCCTGATCGCCGGTGCGAAACCATCCATTCACAAACGCGCGGGCATTCGCTTCCGGATTGTTCTCGTATCCTCGAAACACATTCGCACCCTGGATGGCAATCTCGCCGCGCTGTTCGGTGCCGAGATGATTGCCGTCCTTATCCATGATGCTGATGCGCAAGCCAGCGCCGACTCCTACAGAACCTGGCTTGCTATGCCGTGGCGGCAGCGGATTCGAGGTCATCTGATGCGCCGCTTCGGTCATGCCGTAGGCCTCCACAAACGGCACGCCAAACAAATCTTCGATCTTGCGAATCAGCTCCTCTGACAAAGGCGCGCTGCAGGAACGGATGAAACGCAGCGAGGCGGCTTCCGCCGGTTTTTGATGAGCCCGGGCCAGCAGCAGTTGATGCATCGTCGGCACACCTGAATACCAGGTCACGCGATTTTCCCGCACCGTACGCCAGAAAGAAAGCGCGTTGAATTTTGTGGGAACAACCACCGTGCCACCGGAAAGCAGAGTTGCCATGGTTGAGCCAATCAAACCATGAATGTGGAAGAGCGGCATGATGCAAAGCGAAATATCCTCCGCGGTCAGCGCGTATGTGTTCGCGATATTTGCCGAGGAGACCGCCAGATTGAAATGCCGCAAGGGCACGCGCTTCGGACGGCCCGTGCTTCCGCTGGTGTGCAGGATCAGCGCAATGTCGTCCCTAGTAGGAGCGGTCGCGGTAGCGCCCGTAGGCGCGCCAGCCAGGTGAACTTCACCCTGCTCCGTCATTTCTACCGAGAGCGCGGGAATCTTGCGGTCCGCCGCTGCAGTACGCACGAACTCGGCGCCCACCGGAGGGCAAAGCAAAATCTTCGCGTTAGTGTCCCCCAGGAAAAAATGGAACTCTTCATAGGGATATGCAGGGTTGAGAGGGGCAGCTGTGCCTGCGATGGAGGCCGCGAGAAAACTGACAATCGCCGGCAATCCATTCGGCAGTGCAATCGCAACCGCATCGCCACGGCGAATACCAGCGGAAGCCAACGCGTTCGCCATGGCCACAACCTGCTGCCGCAGCGAGTTATACGTGACACGGATTCCAAGCTCGGGAACGATAATCGCCGTGTGACTGTCGGCGAAATGCAAAACGTCAAGAAGCGTGTCTACCGACTTCAGCGTCATTCGTCCTCGCCCCGAGCAAGAGGTCCTTGGATGTTCGCCGGGCTTTACCTGTTGTTCGGCAACTTCTTCGCCAGACAAGGACAAAGCAGCCTCTCGCTATGCACTTAGGAAAAACACCTGTGAGTCTAGACCGAATAACCCCCTGCACTCAGAGCCTTCTTGAATTCCTGCAGAAAGAACTGCACGTTATCTTCAGTAGCCAACGGACCCATCACGCCAATGCGGAAGACTTTGCCAGCCAGCGGTCCAAAGCCGCCGGCGATTTCGATGCCCGGTCCATCTAAAAGGTGTTTGCGTACTTTCGCTTCGTCAACGCCATCGGGCACACATACTGTGTTCAATGTGGCGATTCGATGCTTTTCGGGAACGTGCATGCGCAGACCCATCGCTCCAATGCCTTTAACAAAGGCTTTATTGCAACGGCGATGCCTCTCCCAACGGTTCTCGATTCCTTCCTCATGGATGACGATGAGTGCCTCGCGCAGCGCGTAGAACATGGAGATCGGCGCCGTGTGGTGATAGCGGTGCGAAACGGTCGAGTAATCGTGAATCAGCTTGAGGTCGAGATACCAGCTGCGCGACGGCGTAGTGCGGGCGCGCAAAAAATCCATCGCTCTCTGCGACATCGCCATCGGAGACAACCCGGGAGGGCAGCTCAATCCCTTCTGCGTACAACTGTAAGCGACGTCGATTCCAGTCTGGTCGAACTCAACCGGCACTCCGCCCAGTGACGTTACGCAATCCGCAATCACGAGAGCGCCGGCATCGTGAGCCGCGGTGCAGATCGCCCGTCCCGATTGCAACGCGCCCGTCGAAGTCTCGGCGTGAACATAAGCTACCATCTTTGCTTTCTCGCCGCGGATGAACTCTGCGGCTTCCTCATCTGTGTAGGTCTCACCCCAAGCCTTCTCGAAGCGCACAACATTCGCGCCCTGCCGCTTCGCCATCTCGGTGAGACGGTCGGAGAAATATCCATTGGCAAATACGGCGAGCTTGCTTCCGGGTTCGACGAAGTTCGCCACGGCAGCTTCCATGCCAGCGCTGCCCGTACCGGAGATGACCAGCGTAGCGCCGTTCGTGGTTCCATAAGCTGTCTTGAGCAACTGCTGCACGTCTCCCATCACCTGGATGAAGTAGGCGTCGAGGTGTCCAACAATCGGCTTCGCTAGCGCCTCATAGACGCGGGGGTGAACCATGCTCGGTCCTGGTCCGAACAGGTAGCGGCGCGGCGGTTGCAGGGCAGGGAATTGAAGTGCAGTCGGCTGTTCGATGGTACTCATAGGTCCTCGTTTCTCTTAGATATCTCTCCAACCGGACACTTAAATACTACGGCGTGGAGCGGACAAGATACCACGACTACCAAAGCTAGTAAATCGTGGCGAAGAAGTATGCACTCATCGCAAATCCCACGCAGATTACCGCGACTCGTACCTTCCCGGGCTCCGCCTTCTGCGCATAATGCGCCCCAAACCAGCCGCCCGCAAGAGAGCCGATAATCATCACAGCACATTGCGGCCACAAGACCGCGCCAGCAACGATAAAAGTGACCACAGCGGCCGCATTAATAGCAACCGCCAACATGGTTCTGATTGCGCCCATGGCATGAATGTCGCGCATCCCCAGGATTGCGAGCATGGCCAGCGTCATAAATCCGATTCCAGCGCCAAAGTATCCTCCATAGACTGCAACCAGGAACTCCGCGACCGAACTGATCAGGATCGCGCGCCACGATGTGTTCCGAAGATCATCCGTGACCACACTCTTGCCTGCGATTGCGCGAATCGAGTTGCCAAAGGCGAAAAGCAACGTGCCGCCGAGCAGCAGCCAGGGGACGAGGCGCAGAAAAGCGTGTTGCGGCGTTCTGAGTAAGAGCACCGCTCCAGCCCAACCTCCGGCAACGCTCGTCACCAGCAGAGGGACTAATACTCGAAGTGGTGCGTTCAGCCGCTTCCAATAAGAGACCGTGCTGGCCGCCAACCCGGGCCACAGAGCAACCGTATTCGTCGCGTTGGCTAACACAGCAGGAATCCGAATGAACAACAGCGCCGGAAAAGAGATGAAACTTCCGCCACCGGCCAACGCGTTGAGCGCGCCTGCAATCCCGGCTGCGAAAAGCAAGAAGACAGCCTGCCGAAAATGTAAACTCATACTCACCAGATAAGCCGGAAGAACTTAGTTCCAGAAGAGTTGCGCGCGCGAGACTGGAGTCGCCAACCCCGCCACAATCTATCAGCAATCCGCCGGAAAAGTCTCCGCGATTCGGGCGCGCTGCACTCGCTTGACGTTAACTCCTGACTACAGTTCGTTGCGCGTTGCAGTTATTGCTGGAGTCAATCTCCAGCCGCAACATTAGAGAAATTTCTTGACAGTGCTCATTTTTACATGCTAAATCCACTGGTCCGCTTTTCATACCGGACGAGACCCATTCGCAATTTTGGAGACTTTTCGGTTCGTCGCCCGAACGACATAAGAGCGCGGCCTTTTTTTGCCGCGTGCCTTGAGATCGAACCCGTGTTGTAAATCATTCCGGGAGAGGAAACACATGCGCTCGCTCACAGCGGTTCTCGTGCTTCTGGTCAGTGTTGTGGCGCCATGTTCGCTGGTTCACGCCCAAGGCGTTGCACCCGCGGGCAATACAAGCGGCTCGGCCGCTGGTAGTGCCACCAAGGAAGAAGTTAACCAGTTGCGCAACGAGGTTGCAGCGCAGCGCCAGACTATCGAAGAGCTGAAGGCCCTGGTCGAGAAATTGGCGGGCGAGAAGATCAAGTCAGCGGACAATTCGGCTGACACCGGCTCGGCACAGATTCGCCCCGTGGCGGAGGCTACTTCGTCGAGTTCCAGCTCGCAGCCGATCGACACTCCCAGCAGTTCAGTTCATTTGATGAACGCAGTCCTCACGGAAGCCGAGCCCGCACCGGCGCCCGCAGTCGATCAGACTCCAGCTTCCCCGAAAAAAGACGCTCCCCTCACCGCGGGATGGAATGGCGAGCACTTTTTTATCAGGAGTGCCGATGGGCAGTTCTCTATCAGCCCGTACGGCTATGTGGATAACGACTATCGCGTCTACAAGGGCGACGGCGCGCCCGCCGACACATTCGTTTTGCGCCGGGCTCGCTTCGGTTTCCAGGGCAATTATGGTTCTCACTTTGATTTCGCACTCCTCACCGATGCCGCCGCAACCTCAGGTTCGGTGGTGCGCGATGTTTACCTCAACGTAAGAATCCGGCCTGAGTTCCAATTTCAAGCCGGCCAGTTCAAGACTCCATTCGCACAGGAATCTGGAACTGGCGCCACCAATCTTGACTTCGTGGAGCGCGGATTTCAATCCATGCTGTACCCATCTGCCGCCTCGGCGTTCCGCAGCCCCGGTGTTGCCATTCATGGCGACATTGATGGCGGCGTTATGCAGTACTGGGTGGGAGCATTTAACGGCAAGGGATACGCGGTTGTTAACACCACCAATCAACCCGAAGTCATCGGGCGGCTTCGTTTCTATCCCTGGCGCAAGTCCAAGAGCGACTGGCTGAAGGGATTAGCTTTTGGCGGAGCTATCGACCGTGCCCGTTCGCGTGGTCTTTCTGGAGATCAAAGCTTCAGCGGCAACTTGCCCGATCAAGCGTATAACTTCTTCCCGCAATTTGCCATTAACGGGCCGGTCCAGCGCTATAACGGCGAGTTTACCTACCTCAAATCGCGGTTCGCTCTCCGCGGCGAGTTCGATCAGCTCAACATGTCGCGGAACAACGTCGGCTCCGAGCAGGCGGGGGGGCTGGGTTTCCTGAGTCTTCCCTCAATCATAGCTAAAGCTTGGGACCTCAGCGCGACCTATCTGATTACGGGCGAAAAGCAGCCGGAAAACGGCACGCCGCGAGTGAGGCATCCGCTCTTTGGGCCCGATACTCCGGGCGGCAAAGGGCGCGGGTTGGGAGCGTGGGGAGTTGGATTCCGCTATATGGGCATTGAGGCGAATGAACCGGGCGCCAACCTCTTGAACTATTACACGCCCGGTTTTGTGCCCACTTTCAATTACCACACCGATGAGTTCACCGCTGGACTTACCTGGTATCCCAATTATTGGGTCAAGTACTCGGTCAATCTGGGTATCGATCAGTTGAAGGATCCCAGCACCATCGGTGCGGTGCCGCAGAATTACTACGTAGTTTTGCAGCAGTTACAGTTCCGGTTCTAGAGTTGGGTTCGCTCGCAGGTTTTGGTTGCGGATGGAGCGGTTAACGGGTTAACAGATGCGGGGCTGGCTGCAGGCTGGTCCTGAAGGGAAATCGCAGGAGGAAGTTCGAATGAGACCAAGAATTCTTCTTACCATTCTTCTCACCGCGCTGTTTGTGATGCTGAGCGGTTGCGGCACAACGCCCAATTGCCCCACCTGCGGCACCACGGTCAATGGCGCTTACACCATCATTAACGTCATTGCTGTGCCCGAGCACAATCCTACCGGCGAGCCCGGTGGTCCGTTCAACTCTTTCGACATCAGCACGATCGCCCCAAATCCTGCCGTCTCGGGCCACTATCTGGATTACGTTTCCGACCGCATCGGCATTGCCATGCAGGTGATCGATACCTCCCAGGATCTCGCAGTTTTCTCGATTCAAGGACAGAACGGCGTCTCCGACGCAGGCAATGGCGCCAGTCCATGCCCCACAATCCCGCAACCCGGCTACACTGGGCCTCCACCAACGCCTAGCGTAGAGGTGATTCCGCCGACCGCTGACGTGTTTGGCAATTTCGTCAGGTATGCCTGCAGGACCGATGTGTCATGGGAGGGCGGTCCAACCTTCCATCTGAACACGGGTTTTGGTCCCAGCGGCAATCTGGGAGGGTTTCCCGGCGCCCAGTGTTGCGCCTCCCGCGCTAACGGTGTGAATCCCATGTCCGGACCGGATGGCAATACCACCACCGCCGATGGCAAGGTTCTGTTTGTCGGCAACGGCAGCTCCAACGTGTTAGTTTTCGATCTGACCTCGATGAACTTGGGCACCAGTCCGGTCACCCCACCGAATATCCTTGCTACTATCCCCACGGGTGTGTCTGCCGACTACGACGGGCCGCAAGGAATCTCGGGCTGCATCTCCTCATGGAACGGTGAAGCCGGCTCGGCGGCGGATTGCGGTGATGATCGCGCTGACGAAATGGCATACGATGACACGCATCATGTTCTCGCGGTCATCAACGGCGATCCGGGATTGCCCTTCATCACCTTCATCGATATGCAGTACATCACGGGCGCAACCCCACCAAGAACCTCTGCCTTGGACCCGACTGGCCAAGGGGATCTGCATTGCCTGCCGATTGATCAGAATCTCGCTTATGGTCCTTACCCCGTAGGGTACAGTGCCGCTACCGGCACATTTCCTTATCCTTCCGTGCCGGGAGGGCCTTTTGGATATCCACTTCAGGGAACCGGAACTGGGATCATAGGAACCGGCAGCGGACCGAACGGCCAATCCCTCCCCTCGCCCGCGTTGGACCCAGGTGTAGGCGGATCATTTAATCCCCCTCGGTGTATTATTGGCCAGATCTATTATGACGGCGCGGGAGGCGCGGCATCAGGAGGACTCGGCCTCACTTCCAACGTCCCGGTGGACACCGTGGGAAACACCTTCGCGTGCCCCGATCCTTCCAATCCGCACGTTTTCAGCGGCGTTTCCGGGTCGGCTGCGGCGGATGGCCCGGCAGGCCTACCCGGCATCGGCACAACTCCCATGGGTGTTACTTACACGATTCCATGCCATCACGGGCCCGTTATTAGCTATAACACTGGAGCGTTTTGTAGCCAGACTCCGCCCTTTTCAGACAGCAGTTGTGCCGGCGCGATAGCGCCAGCCGGATTAGGCGGAATGACCTATGATCCGAAGAGCGGCTACTGGTTGCTGACCAACGAAAATTCCGTCGCCACCACACAAATCGGCAGCCTCGATGCGATTGATCTTCAACTCGGGACCGGCAATGGGCCAGTCGTGGTGAACAGTTTTCCCATCTACGACTGTATGCCAACCGGCATCTCACAAGGGCCGGGAAACAATTTCCTTATCGGTTGCGCCGACCATGACGGGGAAACATTTCCGGCTAATGAATACATCATCACGAATACAACCAGCGGCAACATAAACTGCGTTCCTCCCAATACGGGGATAGCGAACGCGCCAGCGAATGCCAACTGCACCGAAATCACGCAGGTCGGAGGCGTGGATGAGACTTGGTACAACCCAGGCGACAACAAGTACTATCTGGCGGCGCGCGATATGCTGCCCAATCCGGTCATGGGAGTCATCGATGCCAAAACGAACCAGTGGTTGTACAACATGCCTACTGGATCCAACGCCCACAGCATCTCGGTAGATCCGAGCACGAACCATGCTTTCGTGCCGCTTCAGGCGGGCACGGTTTGTTCGACGTTGGCCGGTGCCGGGTGCGTCGGGGTTGCGGCCGAGCAGTAAGCAGCGCTATCCCGGTGGTATAGTTGCGCTAGGTGCGAAAACGTGACCTGGTTTCGCGCCGGAATTTGTGAAGGGGAAATTATGGAGACGTTTTCCAGAACTTTGCTGCGAGTTCACGCCTTGGCGTTTTCGCTTGTTCTGCTCCCTGCCTTGCTGGCTGGCGCGACCGAGCAACCCACGGCAAAGCCCACCGATGTCCCCGCAACGGTGATCGCTCACCTGCCATTGCCACAGGCGACTGGCAGTCAGATGTGGTTGCAGAAAGAAAAGGGGAAACAGTATCTCTACGTGCAACAATCAGCGAAGCAAGGCTTTATGATTGTCGACGTCAGCAAGCCGGAAGAGCCTTCACTTCTAAAGCGGACTGCGGAAGCAAATCAGGCGACTACCGGAAACCTAGAGATTGTGAGCCCCAATGTGGCTATCGCGGAGGCTCCGGAAAAGACGCCCACCACTTTAACCAGCAGCAACCATCCTACTGAGACCGTTCGCGTTCTGGACCTAAGCGACCCGGCGAATCCCAAAACCCTGGAGACCTTTAACAAAGTAACCGGTCTTCTTCCTGACGGTGGCCATGGGCTGATCTACCTCACCAACAACGATGGTCTGTGGATTTTGCGCTATAACCATCCCTCGCGATTCGAGCCTGCCAGGAAAAAGCCTCCTTGCAGCTCCGAGTCGGAAATTCAAGCCATGCCGCCCGATTGCGAGTAATCGGCTTCGACGCGAGATAACCGAAGTTATCGCGAAACATCGCGCGCCGAACAATCCTTGTCGAGAGTCCGGATCGACGTAATAGTCAGCGTCACTGGGGCAGCCGACCCCATTCTTGCCATCGCGTCGGAACTGGTGCTCATCGATGGCGATTCCTTCCCCGTTACTTCTACTCGTTGTCCCAGGTAGTGGCGGAGCTTGGCTTTGCCGGTAGACTGCAGCTCGTAGGTCACAGACGGATCCTGTTTCATCAGAATGTAGTCACCGTTGGAGCGGCTCACGCACCCCTGCAAAGTGACCTGTCCTTTGGAATCCTTCGCCTCCGCCTGTCCGGGAGCGGCAGAATTGTTGTCTTGTGCCTGGAGGAAGCTACTCGAAAGCAGCAGTAGAACAAACCAAAAGCTTTTCATGAGATTCTCCTCACAGGTGGGATGGCGGTGTTATGGCAGCGGTTGCTAAGAATATCGAAGCGTCTCTATTTGACATGGGTCTCTTGATAATGTATTTCCTTCCATTCTCCGGCGCGCTTCACCCAGAGTTCCGTGATGTACACCCTCGAGAACCGCACTACCGCCTTAGGCGGAAACTGCATGGTGCTCTCATAGATGACGAAGGCCGCCTCCGGGCCCAGGGGAATCAGCTTGTATCCCCACAGCGTGTAGTTGAAGATATTCGTGTCGACAAGTTCGTTTAAGGCCTGAATCTTGGTCCGCTCGCCTCTGCCATCGACCTCGACGCCCTCATAATCATCGGCCAACAAATCCCCGTACGCTTTCTTGTCTTTATTCTTCAGCGCCTCCCACTCTACTTTGATCTTCGACTCGAACATATCCTTCAGATGGGAATCCGCGGAGACGCTTCCCAACGGTTGGTCGGCGCCAGGCTTAGCCGGTGTCGCCGGATTTTGTGCCCAGCCCAGTGACGTTAACACCGCCAGCCAGGCGACTAGGAAACCACCTCTCATAAGTCCTCCGAATTAAAATGCAGTGAATTCTAGCAGGTGACGCCGGATTTCGGATGGTGGCGCAGGTTGATTGTCATCCTGAACAAGCGTTCTTTGCGCAGTGAAGGATCTGGGCGAGCCGCGCGGTGCGTCGCTGCTTTTAATAGGTAACGCCGCGACGCAATAATCGCGCGTTTGGCTCGCTTCCTTATCAAACTGCAGTACTACCGACGAACCGGCGGTGTTAACATATCGCACAATTCCGGAGGTCGCTGATGTCTCAACCCCGCTCGCACGGACTCCCGAGCCCCAGCGTCTGCGCCGCAATTGTGATCGCCATGTTGGCGATGATCGTGATTCCCGCCGCCATCACTCTGCATGCTGTTCACTCGCCCGCCACGCTTGTACCAACTAGTCAGAACCCAACACCGTACGGCTACACTTGGAGCCTTCTGCTGTTCATCGTCCCCATCGTGGTTATCGCCGGATGGTTCCTGCCTAGCGAGGAACTGAAAATCCCGCAACGCGCCTTCGGGTGGACCCTGGTCATTCTCGTCCCGCTGGGCTGCCTGCTCGACTTCGTTTTCGCGCAGTGGTTTTTTGATTATCCCAATGTTGGCGCAGTTCTCGGCATCAACGCTCCCGCACTCGGCAGGCCCGTTCCCATTGAAGAATATGTTTTTTATCTCACCGGTTTCCTTACGGTTCTTCTTCTCTACGTATGGCTCGGCGAATTCTGGCTGGCCGCATACAACGTGCTTGATTATCCGGGAGAAGCCAGAAAAGTGCGCCGGCTTCTAAGGTTTCATCCCACATCGCTGATCATCGCTGCGGTCTTGATTGGCGCCGCGTGGTTTTACAAAAAGCATCTTGCGCTTCCGGTAGATCAGGCAGGCTTTCCAGGTTATTTCACGGTTCTCGTTACGGGAGCGTTTCTTCCAGCCGTGACTTTTTTCCCGGTGGCGCGGCGCTTCATCAACTGGCGTGCCCTCAGCCTCGCTCTTTTCTTCATGCTGCTGGTCAGCCTCCTCTGGGAAGCTACGCTGGCTGTCCCGTACGGTTGGTGGAACTTCCAGCATCGTCAGATGATCGGTCTTTTCATTGGTGCATGGGCTGCTCTGCCCATCGAGGAAATCTGTGTTTGGATTGCCGTGAGCTACGCCACGGCGATCGTCTTTGAAGTCGTGAAGGTCTGGCTGGCGTCGGAGCGCTCGGCACGTGATGCGCTGCTGGGCCAGAGAACCGGCTCGTAGTCCTCAATTCCTGATACTCCAAATTCTATTGCCCCAGGAATCACTGCAGTTACTGCCAGCTCTCGCCTGCCAGAAACTAGAATCAACAAACAGTCCCGTCCCAGCAATTCCTGGCGGAGAGTATGCAGTCAGCATCTTTTACCGAGCGGCAACAGCGCACCCACTATCGGCACGAGCTGCGCACCTTGACCTACGTTACGCTCGATGAAGCCAACGGCGGCATCATCCGCAACCTCAATCGTGAAGGTGTAGCTGTGCAGGCGGTTGGTGCGCTGCGCCAGCAGCAGCGTGTCCGCCTGCGCTTTGAGTTGAGATTTCCGCGCGTACGCGTGGAAGCCTACGGGCAGGTCACTTGGGCCAGTTCCTCAGGACAGTGCGGCATTCGCTTTGTGGATCTGCCCGCGCGCACCAGCCTTCAGATCGACCAGTGGATTTTTTCCAACCTTCTGGATGCGATCGCGCGCGACGCTGCTCATCCTCATTCGATCTTCGGAGCTTCCGTCGTTTCGATTGCTCGCGAAGAAAATGCCCGCGAAGAAAATCTTCGTGAAAAGAATGACGAAGAAGAATACGACGGGCTAACTCTCTCAGCCCAACCTCGTCCGGCGATCCGCTTGGAGCCGAACTTTGCGACGAGGAACGAGGCACAGTCTTCGCACCATCGCGAAGATGAGTTGGAAGATGTCATCACGCATCCATACCATAACCCAGGGGAGCGTGATTCACGTGAGCATGATTTGAATGAATACGCCGGGCACGCGTACGATCGCAGCGCGCAGACGAACTGGCTATCCCGTCCGCTCTCTGGGCGCACGCTCGCCTGGATAGTGGACACGCTGGTCGTGATCGCAGCCCTGCTCCTGTTCGCCCTGATTTTTCTATCGATCGCGCACGAACTCCCGCAGTGGCCCCTGACTCTGGGTGGTGCCTCGGTCGCGGCGGTTTTCGTTACCGCCGCCTACCGCACCTTATTCTTTATGTTTGGAGGAACAACCCTGGGAGCTCGCCTGGCTCGGACAGCATACGTTCTAGAAGACGATGAAGAAGCTGAAGTAGCAGGCCGCTTCCGTTAGTAGCGCGGCGCAACAAAGGCACGAATAAGAAACCAGGAGCAAGAAACTGAGAACTGGATCCTAGGTACTGAGAACCGCCCTCCCTAGTTTGCAAAATACTGCTGTGCCAACCACACCCGCAAGGAATGCTGCATTTCCGACGCAATCTTCACAAAGCGAATACCAACATTTCCCCGCGCATCCGACCATGCTACTTCCACGTCGGCCTTTACGCCGAAGTCGGTTCCGGGCAGCTCGAACGACGCCCGCGACAAGTCGGCGGCTTCGAATCCATTCTCAAGGCGCACCTGCAGCCCGCCCTGGCTCAAGTTGATGAGTTGGGCGCCCACGCGCTTTTGCCGGCGCCCGCTCAACGTGACCGGCACTTCCAGCCCAGCCCGGTGATAGCGCAATCGCCCGTCCAGAATCATGTTGCGCGCGGCAGAGAGCGTGCGCACGGCCTGCTCCACGGAGATCGGCTTGTCAAAAGCGAACATTGCGCCGGTGCCTTCCATATCCGGCCTGCCTTGCGGACGGCCCATGATCACCAGGGGCACCACGTTCGCGCGCGGCGCTTCGCGCTGTAGCTCGCGAAAGAACTGTCCCGTTCCATTCAGGTCGCAGTCGACGATCAGAGCGTCAATCTTGGATTTCGTGATTCGTTCCAACGCGCGTTGCGGTTCGCTCTCCACCGCAACGTCCATGTGCAAGCTGCCCAGAATGCATTCCAGAACGCTGACTTCCTGCCAATCCCGCGAGACCACCATAGATGAGAGTGTCATGTCTTCACTCTACCCACCCGCGTAACCTCGCGTTAGATCACCAACGTAACTGGACGCCGAAGCCCACGCTACGAGCTCGAATGCCGGTACCACTCCACCGTCCGTCGCAGTCCGTCTTCAAAATTGACCGTGGGTTTGTACCCGAGATGTTTTTCCGCTGCGGAAATGTCAGCCAGAGAATGCTTGATATCTCCGCCGCGCTCCACCTCGTAGGCGGAAGAACCGGAGTATGACGTGAGCCCCTGCAGAATTTTGAACGTCTCATTCAGTGTGATCCGCCGCCCCGTCGCAACATTGAATACTTTGCCGGCCACTTGCGCGGCAGGAGCTTTGCAGGCCAGCAGGTTGGCCTCGACTGCATTGTCAATGTAAGTGAAATCCCGGCTCTGCTCGCCGTCGCCAAAAATCGTGGGCTGCTCACCGCTCAGCATCTTCGTGACGAACTTCGCCAGCACACCTGAGTAAGGCGACGAGGGATCCTGCCGCGGTCCAAAAATATTGAAGTAGCGCAGCGCCACGGTTTCCAGTCCGTAGCAGCGGTAAAACGAAATCATGTAACGCTCGCTGGCCAGCTTGGCCACTGCGTATGGAGAAATCGGATCGGGCGTCATCTGCTCGTGTTTAGGCAATGTAGGAGTATCTCCGTAAGCTGAAGACGATGCCGCGTACACCACGCGTTTCACCTTCGCATCGCGCGCCGCCACCAGCACATTCACCGTGCCATCCACATTCGCCCGGTTGCTTCCGATCGGGTCCAATACAGACTTAGGCACCGACGGAATCGCGGCCTGATGCAAAACGAAATCCGCTCCAGCGCATGCCGATTTCATGGCATCGAGATCGAGAATGTCAGCCTCGCGAAAATCGATCTGACCCAGAATGTCCGCCAGGTTCTCCTGCTTCCCTGTAGAAAAGTTGTCCACTCCCCGAACCTGCTCGCCGCGCCGCAGCAACTCTCGCGCCAACGACGATCCAATGAACCCGCCAATGCCCGTAATCAAGTAAAGCGCCATAGTCTTTCATCATAGCAATCCGGAGGAGGGTTTAGGCGTGCGACCGGCCAACCATTCATCGAAGGGCCACTGAGAAGTGGGCACTGAGAACTGAAACGTAGCTATTGATTCTTCCGCAGAATCCGAAAAAACTCTTGCTGAGACAGCATCTGACGACCCTCGAAGAAATCCAATATCGCTTGAACGACAGCCTGTGGATGAATAACCGTAGTTAGAGATTCGGCTTGCGAAGAGATTGGGGTGCGTGGTGGAGCTCCGCCACTCAGTATCACCGAAGGCTGCGAGATCGATTTCAGCAGTTCCCGCAATCGCTCCCGGTCTTCATCCGACATGGTGGTGAAGAAAATTCCCATGCCAAGGTTCGGGTAGGCCACCCGCACCTCGCCTCTGGTTTCAACCCGGAAGCCGTTGACTTCGATTTTCAGGGCAATTGCGGCGCCGATGCCGTAGGTGGCCGCTGTCTCCACGTAGCATCCGTGCAAGCTGATATCGGTGAATGTCGCCCAAGTGGACGCTCCGCTTTCGAGCTCACGCAAATGGGCGCTGCCCTGGCAACGATATCGAGGGCTTCTGCGCCTCTCCGACCCCTGATTATTAGCCGAAGACTTGGAGTTGAGCGCACGCGCTGGTGCCGTGCCCACGGCCTGCGGCGAGCCCGTTCGTTTTAGCGCGGACAAATAGGACGCGCTGGCGCCAATGTCATCGTGCGACATAAATAGTAAGTTTGCTTCCTCGCGTTGAACCTCCGCAGGAATGTTCTTCCCCTAACCCTGGGAGCTTCTGCCTTGAGTCTACGGAGCTTTCGAACGAAACAGTGAGCGGAAGTGCGGGCAGCAGAAAGCGAAGGGTATCAGTGGGTTCCCGCAGCGGGAGGCGTTCAGGATTGGGACGCAGTCTCAGCAAATTTGGCCGCCGATTCTCGGATCTTGTTCCATACCTCGTCTTTCCCGGCTCCGGTTTTCGCCGAGAAGGGAATTACCACCGCGGTTGGATAAGATTTTTCCACGCCTTTCAGCGCGGTCAGCAGACGATTATTCGAGAGGCGGTCAGACTTGGTCGCGATCAAAAGAAAATCGCGGTCTGATGCATTCAGAAAGTCCAGCAGTTGGCGATCGCTCTCTTGCGCCGGAACGTTCACGTCCACCAATGCCAGACACAGCGCCAGCGTGGGGCGGTCGTTGAGGTAAGGCTCGATGAACTTGGGCCACTCCGCCGAAACTTCGCGCGATAGTTTGGCATAGCCGTAGCCGGGCAGGTCGGCAAAAATGACCTCCGGCCGCGGCCTTCCCGGCCAGCGCACTTCAAAAAAATTGATGCTGCGCGTGCGCCCCGGCGTGGAACTGGTGCGAGCGATCTTGTCGCCGATCAGTGTATTGATCACGCTGGATTTCCCCACATTCGAACGGCCGAGGAAAGCGACCTCCGGCAGGCTCGGAGCAGGGAAGTGAGCGGCGTCAGTGGCCGCCGCCATGAATCGTGCCATAACCCTCATGTGCTAGTGTGCAATGCGAAGGAAAATCTTGCAAGCCAAGCAGCCATCTGAGCCTGAAAAACTCCGGAAATGCAAAACAAAACGCCTGCGCGAGCAGGCGTCTAAAGATTGGAAGGTTAGAACTAGGTACTGGGTACTGACTTTACTGATGCGCCGCCGGACTATCCTCCGTGCCCGAAGTCAAAGGCGCAATCGGCTGCACCGCTTCGTCCTCGTGGATCGTCGGCAGCGGAGATTCCAGCGCAATCTGCAAAACCTGGTCCATGGTATCGACGAAGTGCAGCTTCATGGCGTTGCGCAGATTTTCGGGAACCTCGGCCAAATCCTTTTCGTTGTCCCGCGGCAGGATGACCTCGAAGAGTCCGGCGCGATGTGCCGCCAGCAGCTTTTCCTTGAGTCCGCCGATCGGCAGGACTTTGCCGCGCAGTGTGATTTCGCCGGTCATGGCTAGGTCGCGTCGCACCGGAATCTTGCTCAATGCGCTCGCGATGGCAGTCGCAATCGTAATGCCGGCCGATGGACCGTCCTTCGGGATCGCGCCTTCTGGCACATGCACGTGCAGATCGAGATGCCGGTAGAAATCGCGAGTCAGCCCGAGACGGTGCGCGCGTGAGCGCACATACGACAGCGCTGCCTGCGCCGATTCCTGCATCACGTCGCCAAGCTTGCCGGTCAACGTGAGCTTACCCTTGCCGTCAACCACCGTGGCCTCGGTGCTGAGAATCGAACCGCCGACTTCAGTCCAGGCCAGGCCCGTAACCAATCCCACTTCGCTCTTCTCGTGCGCCAGCGTGTCGCGGAACTTGATCACGCCCAGGAAGTCAGTAACGTTTTCCCCGGTCACGACGATCGTATAGTTTTCGCCTTCTTTGACCACCTTGCGCGCAACCTTGCGGCACACGTTGCCAATTTCGCGCTCCAGATTGCGCACGCCGGCTTCGCGGGTGTAGGCGCGAATGAGAGTAGTAATGGCGTCGTCGGTGAACGTCACGTTCTTTTCCGACAAGCCGGCCTGCAACATCTGCTTCTTCACCAGAAACTGCTTGGCGATCTCCAGCTTTTCCTGCTCCGTATAACCATGCAGCCGCAGCACTTCCATGCGGTCCTGCAGCGCGGGCGGAATGGTGTGCATGACATTCGCAGTCGCTACAAAGAAAACCTGCGAGAGGTCGTACTCCACATCGAGGTAGTGGTCGACGAACATGAAATTCTGCTCGGGATCGAGCACCTCGAGCAGCGCTGCCGATGGATCGCCGCGGAAATCCATCGACATCTTATCGACTTCGTCCAGCATGAAGACCGGGTTCTTGGTGCCGGCCTTCTTCATCATCTGAATGATCTGGCCGGGTAAAGCTCCGATGTAAGTACGCCGGTGGCCGCGGATTTCGGCCTCATCGCGTACTCCGCCCAGTGACATGCGTACAAACTTGCGCCCGGTAGCCTTCGCAATCGACATACCCAGCGAAGTCTTGCCGACGCCCGGAGGCCCGACGAAGCAAAGAATCGATCCCTTGGGGTTTTTCACCAGCTGCCGCACGGCTAGAAATTCGAGGATACGTTCCTTGATCTTCTCTAGCCCGTAATGATCTTCATTCAGAACTTTTTCGGCGCGCGAAATATTGCGGATTTCCTTCGACCGTTTCTTCCATGGCACCGCCAGCAGCCAGTCTAGATAGTTCCGCGAAACCGTAGACTCAGCCGACATCGGCGGCATGGCTTCCAGCTTCTTCAGTTCCTGCAGCGCCTTGTCCTTCACTTCCTTCGGCATGCCTGCGGCTTCGACCTTCTTCTTCAGCTCGTCGAATTCGCTCTTCTCGCCGCGGCCCAGTTCCTTCTGAATCGCCTTGATTTTTTCGTTAAGGTAATACTCCTTCTGTGCCTTCTCCATCTGCCGCTTAACCCGCGACTGGATGGTGCGGTCGACGTTAAGCTTTTCGATCTCGACGTCGAGCACGTCGGCGATGCGATTCAATCGCTCCGAAGGATCGAAAATCTCGAGCAGTTCCTGCTTCTCTTCGATCGACAGTTGCAGATTGGCGGCAATAATATCGGTGAGCTTGGCCGGATCTTCCATGCGCACGGCCGAGATCATGGTCTCGTAATTCAGCGCTTGGCAAAGCTTTACGTACTGTTCAAACAGCGTGGTCACGCGCTGCATGCCAGCTTCGATCTGCGCGTTCATCTCTGCAGGGTAACGAGCCACACGTACCGACGCTTGCATGTAACCGTCAGCATCGGTAGCCTGCAGCAACCGGCCGCGCTCAATGCCCTCTACTAAAACTTTGATGTTGCCGTCAGGAAGCTTGAGGCTCTGCACGATGTTGACGATCGTGCCGACCTGGTAAATCTCATTGGACTTTGGTTCGTCGATGGAGGCGTCGTGCTGGGTGGCCAGGAAGATTTTCTTGTCCGCGGCCAGCGCCTCTTCCAAGGCTCGTACGCTCGACTCGCGGCCCACCACGAACGGCGTCATCATATAAGGAAAGATGACCACGTCCCGGATGGGCATCATGGGCAGCTTCCTGGTTTCGAATTTTTCCTTGGATGTGGTCACTCAATCTCCCCGACTTCTGGCGCTGTACTTGTACCGCCGGACCTTATCCTGCATGCTGCCAGAGCCTGTACTCAATAACAATCGCGGTACCCGTGCTCCCCACCTGACATCCACAGTTTACTACTCTTTCACTACCCAGCCTTCTCCAAAGTTACGGAGGCACTGCGTTTTTCCACCATCTCCCGCGTAACCTCGAACTCCTTTAGTTTCTTTTGGCTTGGCAGATGGAACATCAGGTCCAGCATGAGTTCTTCCAGAATCATGCGCAGTCCGCGGGCACCCACCTTGCGGGCCATAGCCTGGCGGGCGACGGCCCGCAGCGCTTCGTCGCTAAACTTCAGCCGCACATTCTCAAATTCGAACAGGCGTTGGTACTGCTTGACGATGGCATTCTTCGGCCGGGTGAGGATTTCGATCAACGCAAATTCGTCCAGATCTTCCAGCATACCGACAACCGGCAGGCGCCCAACAAATTCAGGAATCAGGCCGAACTTGATCAGATCTTCCGGCTGGATTTCGCTGAGCAGTTCAAAGTTCCGCTTGCGCGACACGTTGTCTTCCTTCTCATCCTCGGCGCCGGAGCGGAAGCCGAGCGACTTCTTCCCCACGCGCCGGCCAATAATCTTTTCCAGCCCCACAAACGCTCCTCCGCATATAAAGAGGATGTTGGTGGTGTCGACCGGAGTAAATTCCTGGTGAGGGTGCTTGCGTCCGCCCTGCGGCGGAACGTTGGCGATGGTTCCTTCCAGAATCTTAAGCAGGGCCTGCTGCACGCCTTCGCCAGATACATCGCGGGTAATCGAGGGATTTTCGTCCTTGCGCCCGATCTTATCGATTTCGTCGATATAGATGATGCCGGTCTGGGCCCGGCTCACATCGCCTTCGGCAGCCTGCAAAAGCTTGAGGATGATGTTCTCCACATCCTCGCCCACGTAGCCCGCTTCGGTAAGAGTCGTCGCATCGACGATGGCGAAAGGCACGTCCAGCATGCGGGCCAAAGTCTGCGCCAGCAGCGTCTTTCCAGTCCCCGTCGGACCAATCAGCATGATATTCGACTTGCTCAGTTCAATGCCGTCGCTGGTCTTCTGCCGGTTCATGAAGATGCGCTTGTAGTGGTTGTAAACCGCCACTGCCAGCTTCTTCTTGGTCTGCTCCTGTCCAATCACATACTCGTCCAGGAAGGTCTTTACCTCCTGCGGCTTGGGCAGTTGATTCGGCGCGGCGTTCTGCGGAGTAGCCGTGCGGTCGTCTTCCAGGATCGAGTTGCACACCGCCACGCACTCGTCGCAAATATAGGCTCGGGGATAATCGCTGGGCGACGATATCAGTTTGGCTACGGCATCCTGCGACTTATGGCAAAACGAACAGCGCAGAATCTCTTCGGAGCCTGACTTGGTTTTCACTCGGCTCTACTCCTTTAGCATTCGTGCGATCTAAATTTGGCCCCAGCCGCTTCGCGATTGGAAGCGTTACACCCCATACATCACTACCCTGATTTTACGCTTCCATCGCCATCTCCGCTGTACCGGCTTCAGGCGCGAAGGCAGATCATACCGCTTTTCCGGTCTTATAGATGATATCGTCTATGATTCCGTACTCCTTCGCCTGCTGCGCGTTCATAATGAAATCGCGCTCCACGTCCTTTTCCACCTTATCGAGCTTCTGGCCGCTGTGCTTGGAGAGTAACTGATTAGTAATCTCCCGCATGCGCAGAATTTCTCGCGCGTGGATGTCAATATCCGTCGCCTGCCCCGACAATCCTCCCATCGAGGGCTGATGAATAAGGATGCGCGAATTCGGTAACGCATTCCGCTTCTTTGGCTCGCCCGCCGCCAGCAGTAAAGCCGCCATTGAAGCCGCCTGCCCCACGCAAAGCGTCATCACATGATTCTTTACATACTGCATGGTGTCGTAAATCGCCATGCCCGCCGTGATCGAACCGCCCGGGGAATTGATGTAGAGCTGAATATCTTTCTCGGGATCTTCCTGGGCCAGAAACAGCATCTGCGCAATCACCAGGTTGGCGATGTTGTCGTCAATCGGTGTGCCGATGAAAATAATGTTATCGCGGAGCAGCCGGGAATAAATGTCGTAGGCGCGTTCGCCCCGACCGGTCTGCTCAATCACCATCGGAACCAGCATCATTTGCGGATCGTTTTGTTTCATTGTTTACCTAACCTGTCACCGGGGTAGTAACGCGCTGTGATTGTCATCCTGAGCAAGCGCTTTTCGCGCCGCGAAGGACCTGGGCGAGCCGCGCGAAGCGTCGCGTTTTTTGCGACGCAACAATCGCGCGTTTGGCTCGCTTCCTTATCAAACCCGGCCACTACCTGTCACCGGACTTGCCACACTCCGCCCCAAACCAACGTCCTTCGTCGCTCGGGGAGGGTTAAAAGTGGTCCGCATTTTCTTTGCTTTATGCGGACTGGTGATAAAGAAAATCGAGGGTCTTTTCGCTGCGGATTCTCATCCGGATTCTATCGAGGCCCCCATCCTCTGTCAAACGAGCTTGCACCGCTTCCGGCGTCTGTTTTGACTGCCGCGCCAGCGCTTCAATCTCCCGCTTCATCTCCTCGTCGCTCACCGAGATTTTTTCCAGTTCGGCAATGCGTTCCAGCAGCAACGAAGACTTTACATCCTGCACCGCCTGCTCTCGCTGGCCCGCCCGAAGCCGCGGCAAGTCCATCTTCTTCAGGTCTTCCATCTTCATGCCCTGCGCCGCCAGCGCGCGCAGTCCGCGCTCCAGCCGCAGGTCAATTTGGCGGTCGACCAAAGATTCTGGCACCTCGAACTCATTGCGCTTTACTAATTCGGCAACCAGCTTATCTTTACTTTCGCGTTCGGCATTGTGCCGCCGTTCCGCGTCCATATTCTCGCGGATCTGCTTGCGCACCTGCTCCAGGCTGGTGAACTCGCCCAGCTCCTTGGCAAAGTCATCGTTCATCTCGGGCAGAGTCTTTTGCTTGATGGCCTGCACCTTCACGGTATAAACAAATGTCTTGCCCGCCAGGCGTTTGTCGGCACTATCCTCGGGATAACTTACGTCGAAGGTCCGCTCATCGCCCGCGGATGCGCCAGTGAGATTCTGAGTGAACTCAGGCACAGTATTCTTGCCGCCAATCTCGATGAGCACTTCGTCCATATGTACAGGATTTGAGGCGGCATCTTTGGTGTCCTGAGCATCTTTGGGCTGGCCGTCCATCGACGCTTGAGCAAAATCGCCTTCAGCAAGCGCGCGACCTTCCACCGAGGTATAAGCCGCGCCCTGCTCACGCACATTATTAAGTGCTGCCTCGACTTCCTCATCGGTAACCGTAATCTCTGGCTTGTCTGCCCGCAGATCCTTGTAGCCCTCAACCTGAATCTCCGGCAGCACCTCGAAGCTGGCCTTGAAGGTTAGCGGCTCTCCGTCATGCATGTGCAGATCGGTAACCTGCGGCTGCGATACCGGAATCAGCCCTTGCTTCTCAGCTTCCCGCCGGAAGTATTTTGGGATCAAAGCCTCGATCACGTCGTTCTTAAGGCCATCGCCAAAGCGTTGCTTGATGATGGAAGCCGGCACATGTCCCGCCCGAAACCCCGGCAGCCGCGCACTCTTCTGATAGCGCTGAATCTGCGACTCGGTCTCGCGCGCAACCTCCGCCGCCGGAATCTCCACCGAGATCTCGCGCTTGATGTCCTTATTATTGGTGCCGTCGGTCTTTTTCGCGTCGGTCTT